>Ga0075152_10000704_pt1 | contig 24319 bp, 17 predicted proteins | sample JI61114C2DNA_FD_70964 | JGI IMG/M metagenome (GOLD analysis project Ga0075152, IMG submission 70964) | Wastewater effluent complex algal communities from Wisconsin, to seasonally profile nutrient transformation and Carbon sequestration -... | ecosystem: Engineered > WWTP > Effluent > Algae...
GCAGAATCACCAATTAAAGCAATTTTATCGTTAAATGTCCAAGGGAAACATTTCATAATCGCCAAATAACTGTTCGGATTTCTGAAAAAGTCACGCACTAAATCTGGAATTACATCTTTTGTATCTGGAAAATAATTTGCAAAAAACGAAACTAATTTTTCTTCGTTGGTTAACGATTCAAACGAATTTTCGCCTTCAATTGGCATGAACAAAGTACAAGTAAACGAGTTGTCTAAATTAGCCAATCCCATCAACATAAAATTTCCTCTTGGCCAAATGTGTAAGGAATGAATATCAATTTTTGGAGAACCATCTGCATTAGCAGGAATATGTAGTTCTTTATAACCAATTTTCATGAACTCTTGCGAATAATCAAACATTGATTGACGTTGCATTCTGTGTCGAATTCTCGAAAAAGCACCATCGGCTCCAAAAACTTTATCGTATTTTAATTCTGTCCATTCACCTTGTTCCGTTTCTCCTTCCCACAAAGTTGCCGTAGCTAGTGTTACATCCCAAATTTTACGTTCAAAGAAAAATTCCACCCCTTCAGCTTCTGCTAAATCAACCATTTTTCGATTCAAAACACCTCTTGATAATGAAAAAATAGCTTCACCTTCTTTCCCGTAATATTGATAATTCAGCTTGCCATCTTGTAAATGGATTGCTCTTTTATCTACTGGAATTCCAATTTTTCTAATTTCTTCATCTAAACCAACATCTTCCAAGGCCTTCCAACCACGATTTGACATTACCAAATTAATGGAACGACCCGAAAACTCAACCGTTCTAATGTCTGGACTTCTGTCGTAAACATGAACTGTATGTCCGGCTCTTTTTAAATAGATTGCTAATAAAGTTCCTACTAATCCAGAACCTACGACAGCAATTTTTTGTGGCGTTTGCATGAAGTTTTTGTAAAAATTTGGACTACAAAAATACGGAATAATAAATTTTAATACCTGACTTTTATCAGATTTTTCGTTTCGAAATCAAATTTTGTTTAATTATTTTTATTATTTATTAAACAAAATGTATCTTTGAATAAAAATGCTATGCGAAAGATTACAAAAGACGAATTATTTTATATGTCTAAAGTTCCTCGATTGAACTTGGTTAATTGTATTACAGGTTATAAATCAGCTAACTTAATTGGAAGTGTTTCAGTAGAAGGTAATCTGAATGTTGCTATATTCAGTAGTGTTACGCATTTGGGAAGCGAACCACCTTTGTTAGGTTTTATTTTAAGACCCACGACAGTTCCGAGAGATACCTATAACAACATCAAAGAAACTGGATTTTTTACTATAAATCACATTACAGAAGAAATGATTTCCGATGCACACCATACATCTTCAAGTTACGAAGAAAACATTTCAGAATTTGATAAAACGAATTTATATCCTGAATTTATTGATAATCACAAAGTGCCTTTTGTAAAAGGAAGTCCGGTACAATTACTTTGTAAATATGTGAACGAATACAAAATTGAAGAAAACGACTGCATTCACATCATTGCATCAATTGAAACCATTTATGCGGATGAAAAACTTTTTCATGATGATAATTGGATGCAATTAGACAGAGGAAACGTAATCGCCATAAACGGTTTAGATGGTTATGCTGTTCCAAAATTAGCAGATAGATTTCACTATGCGCGACCAGATAAACCATCAACTTCGATGTTATAATGGCACATAAAAAAGTAAATCTTCCCGAAAAAATTTGTAAAACCTGTAACCGACCGTTTTCTTGGCGAAAAAAATGGGAGAAAAACTGGGAAGAAGTAGTGTATTGTAGTGATAAATGCAGAATGAATAAAATTTAAAAAATCAAGTTCAAGGGCAAAATCAATAATCAAACAAAAAATAAGGAACACAGATTTAAGAAATAAGAAAAATCTTTAAAATCTTTTATGAACTTTTTCACAAAGTTATTCCGTAAAGAAAACTTATGTGACTTATATGTTTAAAATTATGAACGGATTAATATGGTTTAGAAACGATTTGCGCACGATTGACAATCATTCGTTGTACAATGCTTGTAGAGAAAATGAAAAAGTAATTGGCATTTACTGTTTAGATCCGAGACATTTCGAAACTACTCAATACGGTTTTAAGAAAACAGAAAAATTCAGAACGCAATTTCTTTTAGAAACCTTAACGGAATTACAACAAAATTTAGCTGAGAAAAATATCACATTATTAGTTTATTACGGTTATCCCGAGCAATTGATTCCTGAAGTAGCCGCAAAATATCAAATTGACACGATTTATAGTCAAAACGAATGGACGCAGGAAGAAGTAGATGTAGAAAATGAAGTTCGCAATTTAATTCCTGCGGTGAATTGGAAAACGTATTACGATCAATTCCTATTTCATCCTGATGATGTTCCGTACGACGATTGGGAGAAAATTCCAGAAGTTTTTACGGAGTTCAGAAAGCAATTGGAAAAGAAAATTCGAGTGCGACCAACCGTTGCTATAACCGCAAAACCTATTGCTAATCTAATTGAAGAAAAAACTAGCATTCCAACTTTAGAAGATTTAGGATTTGAAGATTTCAAGCAACCCAATAAAACTGCTTTCCCTTTTAAAGGTGGCGAAAATCAGGCTAAAAAAAGAATCAAAGAATACTTTTGGGATACCAAAAAACTAGCCGTTTACAAGAAAACTCGAAATGGTTTAATAGGAAAGAATTACAGTTCGAAACTTTCGGCTTGGTTGGCAAATGGTAGTATTTCTGCACGAATGATTTATTGGGAAGTACAACAATTTGAGAAAAAAGTAGTCAAAAACGAAGACACGTATTGGTTGATTTTTGAGTTAATTTGGCGTGATTATTTCAAATACATTTCGCTAAAACACGCCAACAAAATTTTTCAATTGAACGGCATTTTACAAAAAGAATACCATTGGAACCAAAATACAAAAGCTTTCAACCAATGGACAAACGGCACCACGCCTGAACATTTCGTAAATGCCAACATGATTGAACTACAAAAAACAGGCTGGATGAGCAATCGCGGTCGACAAAATGTGGCGAGTTATTGGGCAAAAGAATGGGAACAAGATTGGCGTATTGGCGCTGCTTATTTTGAAAGCATGCTAATCGATTACGATATGCACAGCAATTACGGAAATTGGATGTACAATGCGGGTGTTGGAAACGATCCAAGAGATAGAAAATTCAACATCAAGCGCCAAGCAGAAATGTACGATAGCGATGGAAAATTTCAGAAAATGTGGTTAATTCCTGAATTATTTTAAATGAAAATATTACGATTACTATTGGGTGACCAACTCAATTCGGAACATTCATGGCTTGATGAAGTCAATCCGAATGTGATGTATGTGATGGCAGAAATGCGTCAGGAAACCGATTATGTGAAACATCATATTCAAAAAGTCGTGGCGTTTTTTCTTTCCATGCGAAATTTTTCGGAAGAATTGATTAATAAAAGTCATCAAGTTGTTTATTATAAAATTTCAGATTCAAATAATCCTCATAATTTAGAACAATTGATTTTGGATTTGGTAAAGAAGAATAAAATCGAGCAATTTGAATACCAATTTCCTGATGAATATCGTTTGGATGAACAATTGAAATCCATTTGCAAAAAACTTTCTATTCCAACAAAAGCAGTAAATTCGGAACATTTTTATACTTCTAGAAATGAATTAGCGGATTTTTTCAAAGGGAAAAAGCAACTTTTGATGGAAAGCTTCTATCGCATGATGCGAAAAAAGCATGCTATTTTGATGGTTGGCAACCAACCGTTAGACGGAAAATGGAATTTTGACCACAATAACCGTAACCAATATAAAAATGAAGTTCCGATTCCGTTTCCTTTGGAATTTCATCAAAATGTGAGTGAAATTATTGCCGAAATTGAAAGTCAAAACATCACCACTTTTGGAAGTATTGATGTAGAAAATTTTAATTGGCCGACTTCAAGAAACGAAAGTTTGCAATTGATTGACTATTTCTGTGAGCATTTGTTGGCGCATTTTGGAACGTATCAAGATGCTTTATTTTCTGGACACAAATTTCTGTTTCATTCCCGTTTGTCTTTTGCGATGAATTCCAAAATGATTAGTCCGAAAGAAGTTGTTGATGCGGTAATTTCGTATTATTATGAAAATCAAGAAACCACTGAATTGGCGCAAGTAGAAGGTTTTGTCCGACAAATTATTGGTTGGCGCGAATATGTTAGAGGAATTTATTGGAAAGAAATGCCCAATTATGCCCAAATGAACGCATTAGAAAACCAAAATCCATTACCTGATTTCTTTTGGACCGGAAAAACCAAAATGAAATGCATGCAACATTCAATTTCCCAAAGTTTATCGGAAGCGTATGCCCATCATATTCAGCGACTAATGGTTATTGGCAATTTTTCTTTGTTAGCACAATTGCATCCTGATGCAGTTGACGCTTGGTATTTAGGTGTTTACATTGATGCGATTGAATGGGTAGAAATGCCGAATACTCGTGGCATGAGTCAATATGCTGATGGTGGAATTGTGGCAACGAAACCTTATGTTTCTTCGGGAAGTTACATTAATAAAATGAGCAATTACTGTGGCAGCTGTCATTACAAAGTAAAAGAGAAATTGGGCGAAAAAGCGTGTCCGTTTAACAGTTTGTATTGGCATTTTTTAGATGAGAAAAAACAACATTTTGCCAATAATCAAAGAATGAGCATGATGTTAGCCTTACTAAGAAAAATGAAACCAGAAGAATTAGCCGCAACGAAAGAAAAAGCGATTTCGATTTTGGAGGATATCAATAATTTATAAAAAAACAAAGCTTTTTAGACTTTGGTTTGTAATACATTTATTAACTTAATATTATTCCCATTTATCAGTTCTTTTTTGTTGATCATTAAGAGTTAAATAATGAATTGTAATTAACAACTGAATATTCGGATCATTTAAATCGAATTCTTTCGGGTTATTATAAATACTTTGTTGTAACATGCCTACTGATTCAAAATCTCCAGCTTCAATAAGTCTATCCGCATAATTTTTAACTTCCGGGTTATTTTTACCAAGTTCAGTCAAAAATTTTTGATATTTCCCATTATATTTTGAACCTAAATTTTTTAATTCCAAACCAGTATCTGGATAAGTCGCTTTTCCGAACTCCCATATTTCGTCAAATGTAGATTTAGAAATAGAATTGTAAAGTTCTTTTTGTTTTTCAAAGTCTACTTTAGTTAAAATCGGTTGCCAACCATTTTCTAATAATTCAGGCAATATTTTTGAAAAACAAGCCTTAAAATCAGAGTTTTTATTTTCAGAAATTTGGTTTTTAAAAAAGTCTGTTATTTTATTCAAGTCAGAGATTTGGTCAGTCGAAAAGTTATTATCTAGTTCAACTTTTGAATATTGTGATTTACAAGAGAAACTCAATTGTAAAATCACTACTCCAAATAATAACATTAATACTTTTCTCATATTATAAAACTAAAAACTTTAAGAAACTGAAACAAGTTCAGTTTGACAAAAAAATATTAAACTTGTATATGTCCCCAATTTTCTCCGCTTTTTATTCGGTAAATTTGCATTTCAGAAACATTAAATTCTTTTGCGGTTTTTCTAACGCTGAACTTTTCACCTTGTCGCTTCATTTTTAACTTAATTCGCATGACTTGTGTAGAAGTTAACTTTCTACCATCACGCTTTATGTTATTTTCTTGAAACTTTTTGAATGCTTCTTTTACTGCTGGACTATTGTGACCATGAGCACGCATTTCTGCATAAGTAGCCCATTTTAAATTATATAATTGATTATTCATCTTATCATAATCTAAATGCAAGACATATTCTTGGTCTTCATTTTCCTTCAAAATAAAAAGCTCTGCAACCATTTTGTGTATGGCATGAGAATAGTATTTTTTTTCACCATTATACATTCTAACATAACGCAAGAAAAGAAAACCTTCCGTAGGAGCGCCTTTTAGAATTTTTCCATTTTCAATTTTATCAGTAAAACTTTTAAGTCTACCATAATTAGAAACGGCATATCTAACCTTACCTGGAACTTGTATTGGATATTCCTTCCACTGTTCAATAACAAAATGACTCATATTTTTGTCTTTAAATAAATTAAGGGGCGTATTATTTACAAGACTTACCGCCTGATTTTATGCAAGATACAAATTATCTATTAAACTTAATCTTGTTTCCAACATTCATTTTTTGAGATTTTGCAAAAACGCCACACATATGAAACAACATTCTTGCACCCACGTTTCCGTCCCAATCGTCATCACCTGGCGCTACTTCAACTAAATCAAATCCGATGATTTCTTTATTCGTTTCAGCTAAACGACTGAATAAATAAGCAGCTTGCTCAAATGAAAATCCACCCGGAACCGGAGTTCCTGTATTTGGACAATACCAAGGATACATGCCGTCAATATCGAAAGAAATACAAATTTTTTCTGGTAACGAAGCGATAATGTTATCGCATTGTTGTTGCCAAGTTTTGCCTTCGAAAGCTTCTTGTTTTAAATCGCTATCGGTATGAACTAAAACTCTATCGCTTAAAGCAACTTCTACTTCTTGCTCACAAAAATCTCGAATTCCTACTTGTACAATTTTAGAAATTTGAGGAATTTGTAAGGCATTGTACATGATAGAAGCGTGCGAATACGTGAATCCTTCATAAGCAATACGTAAATCCATGTGCGCATCTAAATGTAAAATCCCGAAGTTCTCATATTTAGTCGCTAAAGCTTGGTAATACCCTAATGGTGTAGAATGATCTCCACCTAAAAGCACTACTTTTTTACCTTTATTCATCCAATTAAGCGTTTGCTCACGAACAGCTTCCACCATATCAGAACACGCATAATTAATTTCTTCTAAATCTTTCATTAATGAAGGATGATGGTCTAAAATCATTCCGCTTTCTAAAGCTTTAATGATTGGAGCCGCTTGTTTTTTGAACTTTTTAGATTTCTTTTTTAATTCTTTAGCGGGCTTGTCTATATAAATTCCTAATTTCCATAATTCAGGAAATTCTTGATGATTTAAATCTACTTGAAAAGAAGCATCTAAAACCGCATCTGGACCTTTTGAAGCTCCAGAACCATAGCTCACCGTAACTTCCCAAGGCACAGGAATTACAATAATTTCACTTTGTTCTGCCGAAAATGGTAATCCAAAAATAGTAGCATCGGCTAACCCAGGTTGAGAAGGATCAAAATTTTCTAATATTTGTTCTTTTGTCATAACTTGTTCAAAGCGCAAAAGCGCATCATTAATTTTTACAAAGTTAGTGTTTCCATTGATTTTTTAAAAATGTTTTTTAATGCGTTAAATTTTCATCATTGTTAAAAAATTTGCTTTATGATAATTGTCATCCTTTTTATTTTTTGAAATGGTCATCTTTGGCGATTACATTTTAAAATCTATATAAAATGAACTATAAACCTACACACACTTTTCATATTCCAGTAATGGGATTGGCTTATACTATTGACAGTCCAATTCGCGTGGGGCAATATGGTATTTCTTCTGTGGTTTCAATTACAGATGATGAACTTATTGAAAAAATGAGAGCTTTTTACAGCGAAAAATTCAGCATTCCTTATCAAGAAATTACGCAAAAATTACATGATTATAGAGCTGAACGAATTACTAATTACCTAAACTTAGTTGATAAAATTGTAAAAGATAAGTTTGAGAATTTTAAAAATGAATTGATTGAAAGCAAATCTTCTTTAGAGAACTATATTGCTATGTTGCCAAACAAAACAGACTTAAAAAACAGTTTACAACATTTTATTGATGAAGGTTATACGCTAAAGGACACTATAAAAAATTATCTTGAAGAACATTTATCGCCTGGTGAAATTGATGTAAACATTATGACGAAAGTTGATAAAGATAATTTTGATAGAAATGAACAATTAGCCGTTGAATTTAATGATGCACACGCAGCACTTCGTGGCTTTGCAAACAGTAATTTGAGTTCGTCTGTGGTGCTTTCTGCAGGAATGAATCCGAGGTTATATAGTTATTTTGAAAATTTTAAAGATTTTTTTCCAAATTCTGAAACAATCATAAAGAAAAAAATCATTTTAAAAGTTAGCGATTTTCGTTCGGCACTAATTCAAGGAAGTTTTTTAGCTAAAAAAGGATTATGGGTTTCTGAATATCGTATAGAATCGGGATTAAATTGTGGTGGTCATGCGTTTGCAACCGATGGTTATTTATTAGGACCCATTTTACAAGAATTTAAAGAAAAGAAAGAACAATTAATTCAAACCGCTCACGATTTATTAGTAAAAGCATTAGGTCAAAAAGAAATGCCTATTCCTCAAAAACCGCTAGAATTAAAAATTACAGCTCAAGGTGGTGTTGGAACTGCAGAAGAACACGACTTTTTATTAGAAAATTATAATTTAGATTCGATAGGTTGGGGTTCACCATTTTTATTAGTTCCGGAAGCAACTTCTTTAGATAATGAAACACGAAAATTATTAACAAACGCAAAAGAAAAGGATTTCTATTTGAGCAATATTTCTCCGCTTGGCGTTCCATTTAATTCAGTAAAAGGAACAACAAATGAATTTTGGAAGCAAAAAAGAATTGATGAAAATAACGCTGGAAGTTCATGCCCAAAGCGACTTTTAGCTTTAAGCAAAGAACATGACGAAAAAGGAATGTGTACCGCTTCTAAAAAATATCAAGACATAAAACTAGAAGAATTGAACAACAAAAAAGACACTATTTCTATATCGGATTTTGAAAAAATGAAAACAAAAATTACCGATAAATCATGTTTATGTGTTGGTTTGGTAAACGCTGCATATTTAGAAAATGACATCAAAATAAAAGGACAACAACAAGGAATTGTAATTTGTCCGGGACCAAATTTAGCGTATTTTGATAAAGAAATTTCGTTGGCAAATATGGTGAAACATATTTATGGAAATGCGAATGTTATGACAGATGAAAATCGACCAAATGTTTTTGTAAAAGAATTAAAAATGTATGTTGACTATTTGAGAAACGAGATTTCAGAATACACAAATGAACTTTCGGCTGGTCAAATTAAAAAATGGAATTTATTTAAAACAAATTTATTAGCAGGAATTGAATATTATGAGGATTTGTTTTCTTCTACAAATTTCTTTAAAGAAGAAAGTAGTAAAATTAAAAATCAAATTGAAAAATATAAATCAGAATTGATAACAATTGAAATTCCGAGTTTAGTTTTAACCTAATCATTTCAATAAAAAACCCTAACATTTATTTGTTAGGGTTTCTTTTTAATATTATTTTTGGATACCTCTTTTTAATATTTGTCCAAATTCATACATATCTTCAAACGAGCAGTAGAATGGTGCTGATGCTAAACGAATAACATTTGGTTCTCTCCAATCGGTGATTACACCGTTTTTCATTAAATATTCAAACAATTCTCTTCCTTGTCCGTGAAGATAAACTGACAATTGACACCCGCGTTCTTCTTGATTTGAAGGTGTTAAAATTTCAAAATCGGCGCCTTCTAATTCTTTGTCGATTTCATGTAAAACAAATTCTAAATAAGAAGTAATTAGATTTCGTTTTGCAATTAATTTATCCATTCCTACTTCTGCAAACATTTCAACAGATGCTAAATAAGGTGCTAAAGATAAAATAGGTAAATTACTGATTTGCCATCCATCGGCTCCATGAACAGGGTCAAAATCAGGCTCCATTTTAAAACGACGCTCTTTATTGTGTCCATACCAACCCGCGAAACGATTTAACTCTTTATCGTTATGATGTTTTTCGTGAACAAAAAATCCCGAAGCATTTCCGGGTCCAGAATTCATATATTTGTAACTACACCAAGCGGCGAAGTCTACATTCCAATCGTGTAATTCTAATTTGATATTTCCAGCAGCGTGAGCTAAATCCCAACCCACATATGCTCCGTATTTTTGACCAGCAGCTGTAATGGTTTTCATATCAAACACTTGTCCGGTATAATAATTAACTCCACCGATTAAGACTAAAGCTAATTCGCTACCTACTTCCTCAATTTTAGCTAAAACATCTTCTAAACGAATATTAGCTTCTCCTTCTCTGCGCTTGATTTCAACAATAGCATCTTTTGGATCAAAACCATGAAACTTTACTTGACTTTGAAACATGTATTGATCACTTGGGAACGCTTTTTCTTCACAAATGATTTTATATTTATGTGGTGTTGGATTGTAAAATGACACCATTAATAAATGTAAATTCACTGTTAAGGTGTTCATTACACCCACTTCGGCAGGCTTTGCTCCAACTATATCGCTCAAAGGAACCGCAAAACGCTCTTGATAATCCCACCAAGGTTTATCAGAATAAAAATGTCCTTCTACAGCTAAATTTGCCCAATCTGCCATTACTTCATCTACATAAGATTTTGTTCTTTTTGGTTGTAACCCTAAAGAATTTCCTGTAAAATAGATTACTTGTTTTCCGTTTACATGCGGAAAATGAAATTCATCTCTGTATTTTCTTAATTCGTCTTGAGCGTCTAAACTTTTCGCAAATTCGCGTGTATTTTCAAAAATCATTAGTCTATTGGTTGTTTAATTTGTAAAAGTATGGAAAAGTTATAAAGTGTCAAAACGGTTGTTTTAGAGTTGTCATAAAAAAAGCCTAACTAATTATGTTAAGCTCTTTTATCGTCTATGTTTTCTACAAATTATATTTCAAACTTAAAATTAAAAATCTAGGCTGCACTCGGTAACTTGAAAAATTACTAGTTCCGCCTAATTGACTAAAACTATTAGTATCTAACGATTTTGTATCTAATAAATTTGTTCCTGATAATTTCCATTCCCATTTACTGTCTTTTTTCTGATAAATTAAACTTGCTGTTAAGAAATCATACTCACTATCAATTGTTTTTGATTTGTTATAATTATGATAAAAATTATATTCAGAAGTAAAAGAAAAAGCGTCTAAGAAATAATATTCTAAGGTTAACGAAGGGCTATCGGTATAAATTACATCAGAAAAGTTGTCACTAATCGAATAATTATAAGATAAACCAAGATTAGGAATTGTTTTATAATTCGTAGAGAAACCAATGGTATAACTTTGGTTAAATGATTCTGTAGTTTGAATTTCTGTTGGATTATTATTTGGATCTGTATCAGAATCAGGATAAACACGAATGTTATTAAACTTATTCCAATTGAAACTTGCTCTTAAATTTGCTTTATAATATTTTGCAAATGATCGACCATAATTTCCACTTGCTGATAACGATTCATCAGCAAAAGCAGAATTAATATTAACCGCAGAAGAAACTTGATTAACACCTGTTAACAAAGATTTATTCTTAATTGCATCAACTTGTTTTGAATAAGAAACAGCAGCAAAAATATTCTCAAAATTAAACATGTTATATTTAAAATAGCGTAAAGAATGTACTTGCGAAGTAGAATTTTCTAAATATCTATTTCCACTGAACAAACTATTGTAATTTGAAAAAACATAACCTTGCGCTAATTTATTAATATCGGTAAAATTGTTGGTTAACGAATAATTATACGTTAATGTTTCCGATTTTTTAATTTGCCATAATGCGTAAACATCTGGCAAAATTCTATTAAACGATTGCTTGTTTGATGTTCCCAATTGCTCATCGTTCATATTGTATTGATGTACACTAAATCCAGGATTAAAAGTGAATTTTCCTAACAAAAACTTATAATGAACACCAAGAAAAACATCATTAAACGAATAATTTACATTATTAGAATTTTCTGTTGATGACAAATTATTTTGAGAACCATCATCTAACATTTGTAAAATAGAAGAATCAAAATTTTGATATGAATATGTATTTCCTAAAGTCAAATTAATATTACTTTTTGGCGTAACCATATAATAATAATCAAATTTCGAATCTAATTTATTGGTTTTTACAAAACGGTTTTGGTTCACATCATCTCGCAATTGTGTTCCATTATAACCTGACAAAATAAAAGGTTGCGTTTCTAAATTTGCATTATAAAACGGATCCTCTTCTTGATATAGATGTTGAAATTCTGCAGCAAAAACGTGTTTTTCATTTAATGTATAATAGTAATTTAAATTTTGATTAATTGAAAACGGATTTTGTTTTTTATTGGTATAAATATCAGAAAGCAAATTAGAAAACAAGCTTGAATTTTCTTTTTGGTCAGAGAATTTAATCAAAGCATCATAATCAAAATGCACTTTTTCTGAAGGTACATAACTCGAACTTAATTTCAACAAAGCTTGTTTACTATCTTGACGGGTAAATTCTTCACGTGTTTCGGTAATCGTTTGCGATGATCCATCGGGTAAATTATCGGTTCGGTTTGAAATATTTGTAGTTTCGATTTCAGTTTTATTTCCTAAAAGAATTCCAAAACCACTCAAAGTCCATGCTTTTGAAGGATTAAAGCTAAAATTTGCTGCTCCAAAAGTGGATTCAATATTTGCTGCTTGATTGTTACGAAGCCCTAAAATTCCTAAATCGTTTGAAGTTACATTAAAAGAAGAACCGCCTTTTCTCATCATATTTTTAAATCCGCCCGTGAACTTAAAATAATCTTGTGCTGTTAATGGTAACTCACCAATATTGTTTTTATTTCCGATAATGTTTAAACTGTATTTTGGATTGTAATAAAACAATTTTGGATTAATGATATAACGTTCTTCTTCATGTCCAACTCCAATTCCCACAGTCATATCTCCAAACCAAAAATTCTTTTTACCTTCTTTTAATTTAATATTTAAGGCAATACTTTCTTCGTTGTTCTCCAAGCCTTTTAAATTAGAAACTTCGTTATAATTTCGTAAAACTTGAATTTTATCTAATGCATCAGCAGGAATGTTCTTAGTAGCCAATTTGGTGTCTCCATCAAAAAAATCTTTTCCTTCCACCATTACTTTCTGAACTTTTTTACCTTCAACTTCAATTTCTCCGTCTTTGTTTACTTCTACACCTGGTAATTTTTTTAGTACGTCTTCTAATTTTCGTTCGGTTCCATTGGTAAATGAATCTGAATTATAAATAATAGTATCGCCCGAAATGGTTACAGGCATCTCATACACCACTTCAACATCTTTTAATACCGTTCCTTCTCTTAAAGTAATTGGGAAATTCATATTAGAAGTTGTTGTAGTAACCGTTTTCTCAAACGACTGAAAACCAATATAACTTGCTTTAATTGTATATGCAGTATTTGCTTTTAAACTCAATATAAATTTTCCTGCTTCGTTAGTAATAGCATATGCATCCATTGCTTTTGTTTGCTGATTTATCGCCATAATATTAGCCATATCTAAACCAACACCTGTAGAGTCTTTAACTGTACCTTCGAAACGAATATTTTGAGAAAAGGCACTTGAAGAAAGTGCCATGATAAGTAATAATATTATTTTTTTCATATTGTATCGTAAAAATTATCTACTCATTCTAAATCCTCCTCGTTGTTGACCACCTGGACCAGAATTCATCTCTTGCATTTCCTCCATTTTTTTCTTTACGATATCGTTATATTCTGTTTGAGTAACTTGTTTCCCTTTAGTTGCAGGCTTAATTTCAACTTTATCTTTAGCATTCATAACAATTTTTGTACACAACATTACTGTTTTTCCATCATTAACTTCTAAAATTAACCCTGGCAAACCCCAATAATTTTCTGGACCTTGATTTACAGGAATTTCAGGACAATACCATGCTGTGATTGTATTTTCTTTTGGCATTTCCCAATCTTCTGTAAAGTTGGTTTTTTTTGCTTTTGCAGTATCTTTTACTGTTTCTGTTTTAGTTTCAGTTTCTTTTTTATCGCGATTTTTAAATCTAAAATTTCTAAAATCAGATTCATTTACTTTTACAACTGCAGTAGCTTTAAAACAAGTATAATTTCCAATTTGTTTTGATTCACCTTCCATTTTCCAATCATATTTTGGCAACGAATCTTTAATTAAAAATTCTTTTCCAAAAAATTCTTTATCTACAATAAATTGTTTGTCTTTTACATTTTTATAATGTGTTCCGCCTCCACCCATCATTGAAGCCATCATTCTTCTTCCACCTTGTTCTCCTGGTGCATCTAATTTTTCTTCTTCTTTATAAATTGAAGCCGATTTGTCAAAATTTAAAATGAATGTTTTTTCAAACATTTTTTTCATTCTTTCCTCAATTTGCTTTTGCATTTCTGGTGTAATATCTTTATTTCCACTTAAGCCTTTTGCAAATTCGGCAGTACTTGTTTTAGATTCATAAACCGCCATTCCTTGAAAATTCTGAGCTTGTATTATCCCAGAAATCATTAAAATTGAAGCAATAATTATTTTTTTCATTGTTTTTGAATAGATTAGATAATGTTTAGACTTTCAAAAGTGCAATTTGTTACACAATTTATCTACTAATTTTCTGTTAAAGTAGTATATTAGACCTTTGAATTTTAAATTAGTTTAAACAATGTTTCAAAAAAATATATTTTTGATTTTTATGACTTTTTTGATTGTCGAAATAACCTTTTCGCAAAATGCTATTTATACTGAAAACATTGACAAAACTTTATTGTTAACCGATACTTTTTTAGGATTTGACAACCAACAAAATCAGTATTCAATTAAAGACAATGTTTTATCTAAAAACAGCAAACTAATTAATTATCAATATAAAAATGTGAGTTTAGGAAAAATTACGCGCGTTGATTTTCAAAACCCGTTGCAAATTGTAGTTTTTTATAACGATTTCAACACAGCAATTTTACTAGACAATCAATTAAACGAGACCAAAAAAATCGATTTTAATTTGCTTTCAGAAGCTGTAAATATTGATGCTATAGCTTTATCTTCGCAAAACCAGTTGTGGTTTTTTGATGCTATTTCGTCAAAAATTGGATTGTATAATTTAACTAACGATAGCTTCAAATGGATTTCAACTACATTAGAACATTCAATAAAACATTATAATTCTAATTACACACATTTTTACTGGTTGAATGATAAAAACAAATTTCATTCCATATCTATATATGGCACTATTGAAACATTTGATCATTTTCCAGAATTTGATACCATTCAATTAATTAACAGTGAAATTGCTTTGTATACAAATGACAATCAATTGTTATATTATGAAATTGCCAATAACAGAAGTACAAAAATTAAAATTGCTGAAAATTTCGTTACTAATTTTTTCTTTGCGGATGGAATTTTAGCTATTTTTACCCAAAATGAAATTACTAATTATAAAATAATTTTACCATAATGCACATAGCAGTCGCAGGAAACATCGGAGCAGGAAAAACAACATTAACGAAACTATTAGCCAAACATTTTAAATGGGAACCGCACTTTGAAGATGTAGTTGACAATCCATATTTAGATGATTTTTACCACCAAATGGAACGTTGGAGTTTTAATCTTCAAATTTACTTTTTGAACAGTCGTTTTCGTCAAGTGTTACAAATTCGCGAAAGTGGTAAAAACATTATTCAAGACCGTACAATTTATGAAGATGCACATATTTTCGCTCCCAATCTTCATGCAATGGGATTAATGGCAAATAGAGATTACAATAATTATACTTCGCTTTTTGAACTTATGGAAGGCTTAGTAGGCGCACCAGATTTGTTGATTTATTTAAGAAGTTCAATTCCGAATTTAGTAAGTCAAATTCACAAAAGAGGAAGAGATTATGAAAACTCGATTTCAATTGATTATTTAAGTCGTTTGAACGAAAGATACGAAGCATGGATTCAAACTTACGACAAAGGAAAATTAGTAATTATTGATGTAGACAATATTGATTTTGTTAACAATCCAGAAGATTTAGGAAACATCATCAACCGAATTGATGCCGAATTAAACGGATTATTTTAGAAATATCAAACGCCTCAATTGAGGTGTTTTTTTATTAGAGATTTGTCATTCTGAACTTGTTTCAGAATCTCAAAACACAACTTTAGAAGCTGAAACAAGTTCAGCTTGACAGAACTAACTTTTTATTTCATTGTATCAAACAACGATTTCACTTTTATATTTTGAACTGGCTTCGACAATTTGATAATTCGCTTTTCATTTGGCAATAAATCAAAATAATTCTCTTCAAAAAAAGTGTCATTTTCCGAAGACAGAAAAACATCTTTTGCTAAAACATCTGAAAAAATTTCAATAGTTACTCCATCAATTGCCTTGATCTGAATGTTTGGTTTTGATAATTTTAAATCTTTTGGTTTTTCAAAAAAGAAATTAGATTCCCAATGATTATCGTCTGAAATAAATTCTAATTTTATATATGAATTTTGTGTATCAATTTCCTTTAATGAAGGAAAAGGTAATAATATAGCTGCCACATTTGAACTAGCATCTGATTTACAATACGCCTTTTTCTCCCATAAAAGTTGACCTTTAAAATTTCTGATTTCAGCTTTTAATTCTCCAGCGTAATTTTGCATTCCATCATTGATAACAAAAAACTTATAAACTCCACTATCCGTTACCTCAGCAGACAAAAGTACGTTCTCAAAACTTCTCTTCGCTTGATAATGAAACGCTTTCCAATTTCCATAATAATCCAACGAACTCCAAGACGTAACTGGCCAACAATCATTGAATTGCCAATATAGTGTTCCCATACAATATGATTTGGCTCTTCGGTGGGCTTCAATTGCGGTTTTCATTCCACGAGCTTGCAACAATTGGGAAACATATAGATAATCTTCAAAATCTTTTGGAACCACATAATCGCGTTCCATGTACTCGTTTATGGTTTCGTAACCTGTTGGGTGTTTTTGGTGATTTTTAAAAGCTTCGGAAGTGAAATTCAAATCCTCTTTATTCATGACTTTTTGTAAGGTTTCCAAATTTGGCATGCCTTGAAAACCGTATTCGCTCATAAAACGTCCTACTTTCTTTTCATAAATCTCAAACGGTTCTTTTCCCCACCAAACGCCCCAATAATGTGAATCGCCTTGTGTTAAACTTTCCTTTCTTCCCCAACCAATCGAAGGTGACGAAGACCAATAAATGTTTTTTTCTTTCGGAAGTAAACTATCTAATGTCTGCGGAATCATTTCGTGAAATACTTTTTTGTAATCGTTCCAAATTTGGGTGGAATCTGCTTTGGAATAGTTGAATTGTTTTTGCCAACCCCAATTGTGCCAACCTTCGTCGTTTTCGTTATTACCACACCAAATGGCAATACTTGAATGATTTTGCAAGCGATTTACGTTATCAATTACTTCTTGTTTTACATTTTCAACAAATTTTTCATCGCCCGGATACATCGAACAAGCAAACATAAAATCTTGCCAAACTAAAATTCCGTTAGCATCACAAGCTTCATAAAACGCATCATCAAAATAAACGCCACCGCCCCAAACACGAAGCATGTTTATATTCGCTTTTTTAGCATTTTCGACTAAAGAAAAATAAGTGGAATCAGAAACTCGTGGTAAAAAACTATCTGGCGGAACCACATTAGCACCTTTCATGAAAACCGATTTCCCATTTAATTTGAAATAAAAACTTTTTCCTGCTTGGTCTTTTTCCTGAATTAATTCGATAGTTTTCAAGCCAATATTTAACTTTTTTGAATCCAAAAACTGCTTTTTCTGTTGGACTTCGATAGTAAAAGGATATAAATTTGCTTCACCTAAACCATTACACCACCACAATTTTGGATTCGCAATTTCATAGGACATTATGATTTTGTTCTTTCCTTTTTTAAGATTGAATGTTTCCGATTTTTCATTGATTTTTAGCTGAATCGCTTTTACTTTGGAAACGTAAATTTCGGTTGTGAATTCTAAAATCGCTTTTTTGTCATTCAATTCGACTTGACTGTATTTTATGTTTTCGATTTTAGCCGAATTCCAAAATTTTAATTGCACTTTTTTCCAAATTCCTGCCGTTACGAATCGTGGTCCCCAATCCCAACCGAATTGATATTGCGCTTTTCGAACAAAGACACGCTCTTTTTCAGGTAAAGTATAGGATAATTTTTTCGCTTCTTCTTTTCCTTTTTGAACTGCCGAATGAAAAACTACTTTTAAATGATTGGTTCCAATTTTCAAATGTGATTTGGCAGAAATTGTCCATTTTCGGAACATATTATTGGCTTCTAAAACTGCTTTTCCGTTCAAAAAAACAGTTGCATACGTATCTAAACCTTCGAATTCCAAATCGATATTTTGATTTTTAAGTTCGGATTCTGATAAAGTAAAATATGTTTCGTACTCCCAATTCTCATTTTCAATCCACTGTAATTTCTTTTCATTGTCTCCATAAAATGGATCAGGAATTATTTTGTTTTGAAACAAGTCCGTGTGAACGGTTCCCGGAATAGTTGCTTTATATTTTTTTGCTTCGTTTTGCTTGTTGAATGTCCAGTTTTCTGATGATAAATTTCGATAAGAAGTTTGTCCAAAATTGAAAAAACAATTTAGACATAATATAAAAACGAAGATTTTTTTAAACATATAAGGCATGTAAGTTCATTTAAGATTGCAACTTTTTCTTCAATTGAACAATTTCCTCTGGACTAGCAATTTCACTTCCATCGGTAATGGCGGATGAATGGTACCAATTAGCATCAACCATTTCGTTTAATGCTGAAATATTAATTGAACGCAATCCGCCACCAGGCATTATTTCGATGCGATTATTGGCTTGAATGACTAATTGCTTCAAAACTTCTTTTCCTTCCATCACATTTGAAAAAGTTCCAGAAGTTAAAATTGTTGAAAATCCGCATGAAATAACATCTTCTAATGCATTTTCGTAATCTAAAACTTCATCAAAAGCACGATGAAACGTACAAGGAAAAGGTTTTGCTAAATCAACTAAAGCTTTATTCACTTCTATATCGATTTTACCATCGTTTGTCAAAATTCCAAAAACAAAGCCGTCAACACCAATATCTTTGAATTCAAGTATATCTAAATACATATACATTATTTCATGCATTGAATAAACAAAGTCACCTCCTCTTGGGCGAATCATTACATATAAATCGATGGTCAAATGTTCGCGAGCTTGTTGGATTATTTCGATTGTTGGAGTTGTACCACCAACCGACATATCAGCGCACAATTCTACTCTATCGGCTCCTACTTTTTGTGCGATGAGAGCGGATTCAAGATTAAAACAAGCGATTTCGATTTTTTTCATTATTTCAAAAAGTAATTCGCATCAATTAATTTATTTCCTGTTGCATCATGAACGGCATAATTGAAACCACCTTGCACACAATACGAACCATATTCTCCTTTTTTATTCAGAGCGATGAATCCAACTTGAATATCTTTTAGATTTTTTCCTCGATTTTTTGTCAGTTTTACAATTCGCATCACCGCTTCTTCACAAGCTTTTTGTGGCGATTTCCCTTGTCGCATTAATTCTACTACCAAATGACAACCCGTAATTCGGATTACTTCTTCGCCGTGACCTGTTGCGGTTGCGGCACCAATTTCGTTATCCACATACAAACCTGCACCGATAATTGGGGAATCGCCTACTCTTCCGTGCATTTTAAACGCCATACCACTTGTAGTACACGCACCCGATAAATTGCCATGCGCATCTAACGCAATCATTCCGATAGTGTCGTGGTTTTCGATGTTGGCTTTTGGTAAATATTCACTGGTTTTTAGCCATTCTTTCCATTCTTTTTCGGAGGCTTCAACTAACAAATTTTCTTTTTTGAATCCTTGAGCAATGGCAAACTGCAAAGCGCCTTCACCAACCAACATCACATGAGGCGTTTTCTCCATCACCATTCTTGCTACGGAAATGGGATGTTTGATGTGTTCCAAACAAGCTACCGAACCAATATTCGAAAATTCGTCCATGATACAAGCATCTAAGGTTACGCGACCATCTCTATCTGGGCGACCGCCATAACCAACACTTCTTTCATTTGGATCGCCTTCTGGAATTTTCACACCAGCTTCTACAGCATCTAAAGCGCGACCTTTATTTTTAAGTACTTCCCAAGCGGCTTCATTAGCTTGCAAACCGAAATTCCATGTTGAAAGTACGATAGGTTTATTCACTTTTCCTGAACTAACATCGATTTCAGCTTCTTCAGATTTTCCATTGAAAGCCTGAAACGCTACACCAGCAGTTGCTAATGCGGTTGTTTTTAAAAAATTTCTTCTATTTGCCATTATTCTGCACTTATTTCGTCTACAAATAACCAACTGTTGGAACCTGCACCTGGCTTTCCATCTGAAATGATTCCGTTGTTTTCTGCTATGACTTTTATAAATTGAACATTTTGTTTATCGAATTCAACTACAATTCTTCCTTTATTTTCATAAATTTCTTTAGAAGTAACTATTGTAATTGGAATGTAATTTTTACCCTCTTTTGAAACTAAAATTTCGATGCTTTTTGGATAATAAATCCAACTTCCTTCTGATGAAAGTGTGTTGATACTGATTTTTGAAATCGTTTCTGTTTTTCCTAAATCGATAGTGGCATTCATGTCTTTTCCCCAAAAGCCTAACCAATCTCTTCCAAATTTAGAAGTATTTCCTTTCATGCCATCAACCAAAGTAAAAGAACCTCCAATTCCATAATTTTCGTGTGGTTGATGTATCAATTCTATCTTTTTTCCAGTTGACTTTGTGATGAAAAATGGTTGTTCGATGGTGGCACTTTTAGCTTTACCGTTTTCAAAATAAGTCGCTTTTATAGTTTGATTTGAAGTTACTAGAATTGGTTTTTCATAAGAAATTGAATTTGCGTTTGGCTCTGAACCATCGATTGTGTATTTAATACCGTTTGGATTTACTGATTTTAATTCGAAAGCCACACCGTTTTCAGCAGGTTGTACTTTGGAAGTTACTTCAAAAATGGCTTTGCTGTAGTTGATTCCTTTTTTATCATATATTTCAAAATGTTGAATCAATCTTTTTTCAAATTCTTTGTAATTATTTGGATCAGAAGTTCCCCATAGCACTTCAGAAAGTGCTGCTATTCTTGGAAAAATCATATATTCAACTTGTTCTGGCGTATTGATATATTCTGTCCAAAGATTGGCTTGAGCACCAAGAATATATTTCGATTCTTCTGCTGAAAGTTCTTTTGGAATTGGATTAAAAGAATACACTTTTTCAACATTGGTATAACCGCCAAAAGCAATCGGTTCGTTTTTGGGCTCACCTTGGTAATGATCGAAATAACAATGAGAACCTGGCGACATGACTACAAAATGTTTTTGTTTGGCTGCTGCGATTCCACCTTCAGTGCCGCGCCAACTCATTACGGCTGCGTTTGGTGCTAATCCACCTTCTAAAATTTCGTCCCAACCTATGATTTTTCGTCCTTTACTATTTACAAATTTTTCGATTCGTTGAATGAAATAACTTTGCAATTCGTGTTCGTCTTTTAGATGTTCCTCTTTGATTCTCTTTTGACAATGCGGACAACTTTTCCAACGTACTTTTGGAGATTCATCACCGCCGATGTGAATGTATTCAGATGGAAATAAATCAATTACTTCTGACAAAACATTTTCTAAAAACGTAAACGTTTCGTCTTTTGGACAAAAAACATCTTCTAACACGCCCCAAGTTTTTCCCACTTCAAAAGGTCCGCCCGTACAAGAAAATTCAGGATACGAAGCTAAGGCTGCTAAAGCGTGCCCAGGCATTTCAATTTCTGGAACAATGGTGATGTGGCGTTCTTTAGCATAAGCTACAATTTCTTTGATTTCTTCTTGGGTATAAAATCCGCCATAGCGAATATCGTCGAAAGTTTGATCGGTGTAATGTCCAATCATGGAGCCGTTTCGCCAGGCACCAACTTCGGTTAATTTTGGATATTTTTTAATTTCGATGCGCCAACCTTGGTCATCGGTTAAATGCCAATGAAAGGTATTCATTTTATACATCGCTAAATAATCAATGTATTTTTTGATAAAATCTTTTGGAAAGAAATGACGAGAAACGTCTAAATGCATACCGCGCCATTGGAATTTGGACTCGTCTTGAATCGATAAACAAGGTATACTGATTTTATCTTTTTTTTCTAACGGAAGTAACTGCAAAAAAGTTTGAATACCGTTAAAAAAGCCTTCAGGAGTTTTAGCATAAATAGCAGCAAATTTCTTATTAGAAATAAGTAATTCATATCCATCACTACTTTTCCTTTTAATTTCAGAATGAGCCAAAACTATTCTATTCGGTTTATTTACCGCAGATTGAATTTTTAAATCTAATCCTGTAAGTTCTTTTATAGATTTTTGAAGATATTGAGCTTCAACTAAGTTATAATTTGGTTGTATTACCGTTTCCTTATTCAAAGTAAAACTGCTTTTATGCATTTCAATTGACTCAGGTTTCGGGATTATATTTAGATTTTGTTGCGCCATACCGCAGTGCATAGAAAAAAGCAACAACAAAGTCAGTATTATATATTTCATTGGAGTTATGTTTGTTTGGCTAAAATTAAATAAAAAAACCGCACATTACTGTGCGGTTTTCATTATTTCTGTTGAAAAAAGATTATTTTCCTAGTTCAGCAATTTTTGCATCCACTTCTAAATCGTCTCCTTCAAAAACTTTTTCTTCGGTAGTTTCTTTACCATCAACCATTGTAGTTAAAATAACCGTTGCTTTTACTTTTCCGTTCGCATCTTTTACTTTAGTAACTTTAATGTCTTTGATTTCTGCTTTGTCATGATTGCAATTTGGTCCGTGAACGTGTGCTACATCTCCGATATATTTTCCGTTTTCATCGTATTGTGACATGCATTTTTCTTTACATGCATCTGAACATCCGTTTGCTTCACACATTTTTGCACATTCATCTTTTGTCATTGTAGCACATTTAGATAAATCGCATTTTCCTTCCGTACAAACCATTTCTTTTTTGTCTCCAGAACAACAAGCCCCTTTTTCAGTTGTAGCACCGTGACCTCCTAAGATTGGAGCGATTACTAAACCAATTAAACACGTTAATTTGATTAAGATGTTCATTGATGGACCTGAAGTATCTTTAAATGGATCTCCAACAGTATCTCCAGTTACCGCTGCTTTGTGTGCATCAGAACCTTTGTATGTCATTTCACCATTAATCATAACTCCAGCTTCGAAAGATTTTTTAGCATTATCCCAAGCACCACCAGCATTGTTTTGGAACACAGCCCAAAGCACACCTGAAACGGTAACTCCAGCCATATAACCACCTAACATTTCTGCGATTAATTGGTTGTTATCTGCGTAAACTAATTTACCTAATAATACAATTGCAATTGGGAAACCGATTGTTAAAATTCCTGGCAACATCATTTCGCGTAAAGCTGCTTTTGTAGAAATTTCAACACATTTTCCGTATTCTGGTTTTCCAGTTCCTTCCATAATTCCTGGAATTTCTTTGAACTGACGACGCACTTCGTACACCATGTCCATTGCAGCTTTTCCTACTGAATTCATTGCTAATGCAGAGAAAACTACAGGAATCATACCTCCAATGAATAACATTGCTAATACAGGAGCTTTGAAGATGTTAATACCATCAATTCCTGTAAATGTTACATAAGCAGCAAATAATGCTAACGAAGTTAAAGCAGCAGAAGCGATTGCGAATCCTTTTCCTGTTGCAGCTGTTGTGTTACCAACTGAATCTAAAATATCTGTTCTTGTACGAACTTCTTTTGGTAATTCACTCATTTCAGCGATTCCACCAGCGTTGTCAGAAATTGGTCCGAAAGCATCAATTGCTAACTGCATAGCTGTTGTTGCCATCATTGCAGAAGCTGCTAAAGCTACTCCGTAAAATCCTGCTAAAGCATAAGTTGACCAGATTGCAGCAGCAAATAAAATTACTGTAGGGAAAGTTGAAATCATACCCGTTGCTAAACCTGCAATTACGTTAGTTCCTGCTCCAGTTGAAGATTTTTGTACGATTGCTAAAACTGGTTTCGTACCTAATCCTGTATAATATTCAGTTACTGATGAAATTGCTCCACCAACAAATAATCCAATTAAAGATGCATAGAAAACTCTCATTGAAGAAATCTCTTGAATTCCTTCACCAAAGAATGACATTTGCATCGTTTCTGGCAACATCATATCTATTAAGAAAAAACAAGCAACAGCAGTTAAAGCAATAGAAACCCAGTTTCCAATGTTTAATGCTTTTTGAACTTGTGCTTCTTTAGCATCGTCGCTTGAAATTTTAACTAACATTGTTCCAATGATAGAAAATAAAATTCCGAAACCAGCGATTGCCATTGGTAATAAAATTGGTCCAATTCCGCCAAAAGCGTCATCGATTTTACCACCCATATCTTTAATTACATAATTTCC
>Ga0075152_10000708_pt1 | contig 24272 bp, 22 predicted proteins | sample JI61114C2DNA_FD_70964 | JGI IMG/M metagenome (GOLD analysis project Ga0075152, IMG submission 70964) | Wastewater effluent complex algal communities from Wisconsin, to seasonally profile nutrient transformation and Carbon sequestration -... | ecosystem: Engineered > WWTP > Effluent > Algae...
AGCAATTACGGTAGAATTTTTACTGTTCATCACTGCAATTGATAACTTATCTTCGTAACCTTTCAATAATTCATTTGCTTCAACAACTGTTAAATCGGTCGCACCCATTTCACCTTTGCCACTGAGCTGTTTCATTAATTTGCTACGCGTAGCAATTATTTTTGCAGCATCATCTAGTGTAATATTCCCTGCAACATACGCAGCAGCAATCTCACCCATACTGTGACCAATCACCATGTCAGGAAAAACACCTTTGCTCATCCATAAATTTGCTAATGCAATTTCAATAGCAATTAAAATTGGCTGAACAACATCAATTTCTGTTAAGCGATTTATTTCAATTGGTTTGTTGATTTCTTCTATCAAATCATACTCAACATATTTTTTGAAAACAACATTACATTCATCGAGTGCAGCACGAAAAACAATCTCATTTTCGTATAACGATTTTCCCATTTCAATCCATTGCGAACCTTGTCCAGGAAAAATAAACACCGTTTTTATGTCAGTTGGTTTCTCAAAAATAAAACCAGTTTCATAATTATTACTTTCAGCAAAATCATTTAATTTTTCAATGAGTTCTTCTTTTGTATTTGCAATAAAAACTTCTCGCATAGTAAAGTGTGCGCGACGCAAACTTGCCATTGCACAAATATCTTCTACGTTATAAGTTGAATGTTGAATAAAATCTGCATATACTTTTGCTAAATCAATTAATGCTTGTTCGCTTTTTGCAGAAATTGGTAAAACAAAAATATCGTTTCGTAATTTTTGTTTATTTAATTGAAAAGGATTTTCTGGAACATCGCCAATAATAATATGCGCGTTAGAGCCAGTTGCACCGAAACCACTGACACCAGCATATCGTGTTTTTTCGTCATCTTTTTTCCAGGAAATATTTTCTTTCGCCAAAACAATCGGAATATTTTGCCAATCAATTAAGTTATTTGGTTTTTTAAGATGGACTACTTTTGGAATTGTATTATTTTGCAACGCCAAAATAACCTTGAAAATACTTGCCATTCCAGAGTTGCATTCCATATGTCCAAGATTGGATTTATTAGAACTAATAACGATTGGTTTTTCTTTGGTTCTGTACTTTTCATATGCAAAAAGAATTCCGCGAACTTCTGCTGGATCGCCAACTTTTGTTCCTGTTCCATGCGTTTCGATATAATCAATTTCCGTCGGTTCCAGTTGTGCATTTTTTAGAGCTGCAGTATGCATCAAACCTTGCGCAACCGTACTTGGTGCTGTAAAGCGTTTGCTTTTTCCATCTTGGTTTATAGCAGAACCTTTGATGATTGCTAAAATTTTGTCATCATCTTTTTGTGCATCAGATAAACGTTTTATAATCATTACGCAAACACCTTCAGAACGAATATAACCGTTGGCATCATCATCAAAAGATTTACAACGTGCTTCTGGTGATTGAGCACCTAAACGGCAAAAACTTAGCGATTGATCTGGTTCTGTTATGATACTTGCGCCTCCAACCACTGCAATTTTACATTCTTTATTTCTGAGTGCTTGTGCTGCAATGTGTGTACAAGTTAATGCAGACGAACAAGCTGTATCTACTGTCATGCATGGTCCGCGCAGACCCATGGTATAAGAAATTCTACCAGAAGCGCCAGTCGGTCCAGTGCTTGTATAACAATAACCGTTGATTAATTTATAATCTTTAGAACGCAATTGTTTTGATTCATAATCAACATTATCAATACCAATAAAAACGCCAGTATCAGAGCCAATTAAAGCGTTTACATCAACGCCTGCGTTTTCAAATGCTTCGTGTGTAACTTCTAGTAAGATGCGTTGTTGCGGATCGGTGCTTTCTAATTCAATTGGTGAAATATTAAAAAAAGAACCATCTAAATATTCAATATCTTCAATAAAACCACCTTCTCTTATGTATAATTTTCCGAGTGCGTTCGGGTCTGCATCATACAAAGCATCTTTGTCCCAACGGTTGGCTGGTATTTCTTCAATACAATCAATTCCATTTACTAAAACATTCCAAAAATCTTTTTCGTTTTTTATTTTTCCAGGCAAACGCATTGCCATTCCAATAATAGCAATTGGCTCGGTTTGCTCAGCTTGAATAGTTTCTAACTGCTTTTTAAGTTCAGCAATTTGTAATTTATATTGTTCGGTATCTTCCATTCTATGGAACTGATTTAATAAAAAATAGCTATTCAAAAATAGCTATTTTTTTACAGATGATTTATATTTTAACTTTGTAGTGCTTAAAGGATAGCACTAAGATTAATTACATTGATTTTGCATTTACGCTAATATAATCTCTGATTTTCATTTTTTGTTCGTCAGAAATTTTTGCTTTTGGTGCCATTTTATCTAACCATTTGTCCCATTGAGCCATATTTCCACGATTCGGATTTTTTTCTGCATGGCATTTTGTGCAATAGGTTAAACTTAATGCTTTTCCTTCTAGAAATTGTTCGTGTGATACGGTTGCACTTTCTTCTTTGTTTTTAACTTCTTCTTTTACAGCAGTCGTTGCTGGTGTTGTTTTGTGTGAACATGCGAAAGCAATTAATGAAATTGATAGAATGATGAATGATTTTTTCATGTGTTTAATTTTATTGTTTTTAATGACGCACAAGGAATATCCTAATAATTTTACTCTTTTGGTTTAGAAATGAATTGGATATTTCATGTGTTTAATTTTTATTTTTTACAATAGGTTTATATCCGTCGGTTAATGTTTTTAAAAATGCTATGATATCAGAAATTTCTTGTTTGTTTAATTTCAAATTTCCCATATCATCTTTGTTAACAGTAGCAGGAACTTCAGGATGTGCAAACTTTGGATTTAAGTCGCGCTCGTTATAGAATTCCATTACTTGCTCTAATGTAGTAAAAATTCCTGAATGCATATATGGTGAAGAAATTTCGACATTGCGTAAGGTTGGTGTTTTGAACTTACCAATTTCTTCAATTTTTACAAACATTTCTGCTTTTGCAACACCTGAATCAATAGCTGTTGACTTAGATAATGGATTTTTTGGCAAGCCTGTGTTGTCATAAGAATAATCAGTAAATAATATTTTATCTGTGGATGCATAAGAAGTAGGTGTTGTTAAATGGCACAATGCGCACTTTGCTTTTGTAGAATCGTTAAACAATTGCATTCCACGTTTTTCTTGTTCAGTAAATGTATATTGTCCTTTTAAATAAAAATCAAATTTACTAGTGAATGGATTTACTTGAAATGACATTTCAAATTTTTCTAAACACAATGAAAGATTGAAAACCACTACCTGTGAATCGCAAGGTGCTGGTGTGCCGAATAATTTTTTGTACAATGGAAAATAAGAGGCAGCTTCTACTTTTTTTACGATAGATTGCAAATCGTGCATGTTCATTTCTGTTGGTTTCGTCATTGGTTCAAAAGGTTGACGCACTAAAAACTCGGCTCTTCCATCTAAGAAAAAACCACCAACCTCTTCCCAAACGCCACGTAAAACTTCAGCATGTAAATTTGGTGCAAAAACTGCATAACTGATAGTCGGTGCATTTCTGGTGCCTGGTTGATTTAAGGCACCTAAAGAAAATGCCAAATGACGTGGATCAGAAAAACCATTCATTGGCGAATGGCAAGTAGCGCAACTAGTACCAACTGGATTCGATAAATTTTTATCGAAGAAAATTAATTTTCCAAGTTTTGCTGAATCAGATAATCCTTCATTATTTGCAATAAATTCTTCTTCAGATGAAAAATAAAATGGTTTCGTTTCTTTTTTACAACCAATAAATAGTAGAGTAGTAATAGAGAAAATAAAACTATAATTTTTCATATTTATTTAATGAAATATAACATTGTAATGATTTCATCAAGATAAGGTATTTTCATTAAATCAGCAATAAAAATTAATTTACAAATAAAATTCTAAGGTGCCACCAACATAAAATGGAGTTGCTGCTTTTATACCTTGTGGTCTTCTTGAAACGATATGTTGGCTATTTGTGATGTTTTTAAAACTCATGCCAATGGTAGTATGTGCTTTAGGTATTATATAAGAAATAGATGCATCCATTGTGAAAAATGCAGGCATTTGTCCAGTTCTTCCGTTTGCAGCTGCTGTAGTTGAATTTATTTCATCTGTAAATTGTTTGCCAGTATAATTAAATACCGTTTGAACATTTAACCCAAATGGAGTTTGCAGACCAACAATTGCAGATAAAAATATTTTTGGTGCGTAAGGTAAATCATAGCCATTAATATTAATTGTATCTGTATTTATTATCTTAATTCTATCGCTACTTAATTTTGCTCTATTATATGTGGTATTGATATTAAAATATGGATCGTATTTTTTGTTAAATATTTCGCCAAAATTAATACTTACACCAGATTCAACACCATAGTGTTTTGTACGGCCAGCGTTTATAAATCCAGCGCCTGAGCCACCAGAAGATTCTGAAACTGGAATAACTTGTTTTTGAAAATCGGTATAATAAATAGTGCATTCAAAGTTTACGCCTTTATAAAATTCGCTTCTTGTTCCAATTTCAAAATTCCAACTTAATTGCGGTTCCAATTTTAATATTTCTCCAGTTGCACTAATAGAATTTTTTAAACCAGGTGGTGAAAATCCACGATGAACACCTGTAAATAATGTGATATTATTTTTAGGTTGATAGCTAATAGAAATTCCTGGAATAAATGCAAATACTTTATTTTTTGCAACAATATTAGTGTCTCTGTATTGTCCTGAAGTATTTTTATACATCCTGATTTCTCTTTTGTACTGATAATTTTCTACCCTAATTCCTGTAGTGATATTTATCTTGTTTAGGAATGTAAATTTATTTTCTATATAACCACTAATTGCCCAACCAGGTCTGAATTCTTCGGCTTGAATTTGCCCTGATTTTGCAGTTGGCGAATTTCCTTTTTTTTCTTGATCTAAAGCATTTTCATATAAGCCACGAATTCCTATTTGTAAATTTCCAGCTACTTTTTTTATTTGATAAGTATAGTCAATTTTTGATTCTAAACCATAGACCCAAAATGTTCTATTGCGAAATCCTGTTTCATTTAACATGTAAATTGCTCCATTTGCGACAGTAGTATCACCAAATATTTTTCCTGTCTGATTACTTGCAGATTTACTATAACTAAATCCTTGTCGGCGCCAATCTCTACTAATGTTATAAGCATAACCTACATTTGTAATATTTAGATTGTTATTAAAAAAATGTTTATGTGTTGCAGCAATGCTAAATCGTTTGATTTTTAATAGATCATCAGGTGCTATAATGGTATATTTTTCACCATTATTAAACATTGGTGTTGTTAATCCAACATACGTAGAATTTGATTTTTCATTATACAATTGAACTTTGAAACCAAGCACAGATTTTTTACCTAATTTTAATTTTAGTTTCGCATTAAAATCATCAACCATAAAATTTAATGTACCTAATTTTGAAGCTTGTTTATGTAAATAATTTACCCTAAAATTTGCATTTCCTTTTCCGATACCATAATCTATATAAGAAGAAAACAGACCACCTATTCCACCTTTAAATATTGCCTTTGCAACATGACCTTTTGTAGGAGCATCTGCAGTAATATAGTTTATCACACCACCAATAGTTCTGGGACCAAATAATATTTGACCACTACCTTTTACTACTTCAATTGCTTTCATTCTTTCCATTGCAGGTGTGTAATACATTTCTGGTTCACCGTAAGGATTTAATTGGATTGGAATTCCATCTTCTAACATTAAAACGCCAGAACTTCTGTCTGGATCTAATCCACGAATTCCTATATTAACTCTTAAACCAACACCTTCTTCATCAACAACATTTAAACCTGTAACTCTTTTAAATACTTCATTTCCACTTATTATAGATAGTTTTTTAAGTTCCAACTCGTTTATATATGTACCAGATCCTGGTAGTTCGTTTAATATATCATTGTTGTTTTTCTTTTGAGGTATAATGGTAATATTAGGTAATTCTTTTACTTCTAAATTTTCTATTGAGTCAGTAAAATTGATGGAATCATTTTTAGGTATTTCAATTGAGAATGAAGTAAAACTTAATAAAGATACTGTTATTGATAAACAAAATAATTTCAGTTGCATGTTATTGTTATTTAGACCAATTAAAATTAAGGAAGAGCAAATTTAGATTTAATCTAAATAATAAACAATCATGAAAATTGTGATATTGATACCTAATATTTGGTACTAATTAATTTTCATTGGATAAAGTTCGATTAATTTTCCTGCAACATTTCTTCTTTTGTTACCAATCCATTTTGGATGGCGTATAATATCATTTCTGAGGACGAATTGATATTGAGTTTTTTCATGATATTTTTTTTGTGTGTATACACGGTATGCGTACTCAAAAATAAATGGCCAGCAACGGTTTTCGCGTTCCAACCTTTCGCTGTCAATTTTATAATTTCTGTTTCTCGTAGCGATAAATTAAATGCTTTGCAGTTGTCTTCATCTGTATGCATGTGCTTTTCAATAATGATATCAATTACTTTATGGCACAAGAATTTTTCGTTTTTTGCTGTTGCGTAAATAGCACCAATTATTTCTTCTTTATCACATTCTTTAGTTAAAAAGCTGATGGCACCGAGCTCAATAATTTTATAAATATTCGATTTATTTTCATCTGCAGAAATAATTAAGAAGTTCGTTTTGGGTGAAATTTTCTTAGTGACAGAAATATCTTCCATTGTAAATGATTTAGGATTGTTGTAATCAAAAATCACTACTTCAGGTTGGTGTAATTGCACCATTTCAAGCATTTCTTTCGAGTTAGAAACTTCTCCAATAACTTTAAAATCTTTATTCGCAGATAATAAATTTTCTAATCCAATGCGAACCAGATATTGAGTATCAGCGATTATAATTTTAATTGTTGTCATTTGAGCATCTCAAAAATACACAATTATCCATAATTATTTCAACTGCTTCATTATTCTAATAAAAATATAAGTGGTAATTTAGCAACATCTTTTAATAAACAATAAATGAATAATAATTTAAGCTTTAAACGCACTATTGTAGGCACGCTAAAAAGTAATGTAAATGTTGATGCGTGGAATACGGTTTTGGATAAATTTGATAATAAACAATATGCTGAAGTAGTTCGTGGTTGTATCAATTATGTAGATTCTGCTATTGAAACAAAATTTGCTAATACTGATAAAACTGAATACAATATTCCACATGGCTCTATTATTGTACAAGTAAAAATTACTGAAAATGAGTTAGTCGTTAATGCGCCATTCTTAAGTTTAGAAGGATCCAAACAAGTTCCTTTATTGCGACAAGTTGCTCAACTTAATTTTACACCATTAGCACTTTCGCGCATTGATTTGGAAGATGATAAATTATATTTCAGATGTGAAGTTCCTTTAGATGCATGTGAACCATATAAAGTATATGATATATTTAGAGAAATTTGTATCAATGCTGATAATTATGACGACGAATTTATCACGAAATTTGATGCAAAACGGATTCAAGAACCAAAGATAATTTCCTATGATGCAGACAAAAAAGAGACTGCTTGGAATACAATGCAGTCTTATATTAGTGAGGCATTTGCAGCATATGAGCAATTAGAAAACAAACGATTAACTGGTTTTCTTTGGGACATTTTATCGATTACATTATTAAAAATTGATTATTTCTGTTCACCTCAAGGTACTTTGCGAAATGAGATTGAAAAAGCAATTACCAACTTAAATGGAAAGGATGATTATTACGCACGTTTAGGTGCTGGAAAAGAATTCTTAAAAAAATTACAAAATTTAGATAGAACAAAATTTGAAAATGATTTGTACAAAATTGATGTTTTTGTTCCATATAAATTCAGAACCAATTTAGAAAGTGTTCGCAACAATCTAAAATATGCACATGAAACAGCTGACAAAGAAATAAAAGCAATGGATTATTTAGGTGCAACGTTAACTATAGAATATGGAATTCTCAATTTCTTTTATTCAAACAATGTAGAAGATTCAATTGCCGAAATTCTTACTCAAGCGATGGAAAATGCAGCAGGAAAACCAACACAAGAATCAGCAAAAATTTTATTTGATGCAGTTAACAAAATTATGACTACTGATAATTTTGTAAGTGCAGCTGCACCAACCAATACATCAACACAAACCAATCAAGGTGAGAAAAAAGGATTTTTTAGTAAGTTATTTGGATGATAATGATGTACGAATCATAATTAAAAAATCCAACATCAAAAAATATTCGATCATTCTACCACTCAATAATTAATAAAATGAACCACGAAGAATTAAAACACGCTGTACATAAAATAAATACTGCAAGCGGTAGTGGAACTGGTTTTTATTTAAAGCAACAAAATATTTTTGTAACCAATTATCATGTTATTGAAGGTAACAAAAAAGTATCGATAGAAAACCAAGCAAAAGACAGATATTTAGGTCATGTAGTATATGTAAATCCTGATGCAGATGTTGCATTTTTACATAGTGCGTCCTATGTGCCACCAACAGAAATTCCGTTTCAGCATGTGCAAGAAGTACACAGTCGCGATAAGGTTTATGTTTTAGGTTTTCCGTTTGGAATGCCATATACTATTACAGAAGGCATCGTATCCAACGAAAATCAATTGATGGATGGCAAAAATTATATTCAAACGGATGCTGCTGTAAATCCAGGAAATAGTGGTGGTCCAGTGGTGAATGAAGCTGGTATGTTAGTTGGTATTACTACAGCAAAATTTACAGAAGCAGACAATGTTGGTTTTGCCATTCCAGGAAAAGTAGTAAAAGAAGAACTGGACACATACGCACTAAACACGTCAAATTTATTTTCAATAAAATGCAATTCCTGCAAATCATTAATTTATGATAAAACAGATTATTGTCCAAGTTGTGGTGCTAACATTGATGAAAAAATATTTGACGATAAAGAGTTAGGAAAGCTCACGCAATTTGTAGAAAATGCTATTCAATCTATGGGTTTTGATCCAGTATTGGCTCGAAGTGGCAATGAATATTGGGAATTCCACTCAGGCAGCGCGTTGGTACGTATTTTTGTATATGATAAAAATTACTTGTATGCAACATCGCCTATCAATAATTTACCAATTGGCGCTTTAGATGGTTTGCTCAAATATGTAATGAGCAATCCTGTTTCGCCATATAAATTAGGTGTTTACCAAAATCAAATTTATCTTTCCTATCGAGTTCGTATTTCTGATATTTATTCTGAATTAGCTGAAAGTGTAAAACAAAATTTGGGTAATTTAATTTTGAAAGCCAACGAAATGGATGATTATTTTGTGCATGAGTTTGGTTGCGAAAAAACAAATTATGCGAAGGTAAGCGTGTAGAGAAAATTATATTTTAAAGAATTAGCATCAATAAAATCTGCTAATAATTTTAACCACAAAGAATCATAGAAAATTAAATAAAAGCAAATCGTTTTGTGCTAAATTTAAGTATCTAATAGATGCACATATTGTAAGCTTTGCTTACAACTATGATTTCCTCAACTATCCGAAACATGTACTACTGTCTGTTTTTCTAAATTAAAATCTATATTTCTATGTGGTTTAAAAATCGTTTGATATTTATTCCAATTACAACAAATCTTTGCCTACTTTTTTTACAATCTGTAATTTAATATCCGCTTGTTGGTCTTTTTTTGCTTTTTCTTCAAAATAAATTTTTAAATTTTGAACTACTTTTTTAGCACCTGAAGTATTGTAATCAGATTCTTCAAATTTATAGATATCTTTTAAAAATAAAATTCCTTTTTCTAAACGCATCGCATCTGCCGTTTTTAAATAATCACCAAAATTTTTAAAATTTTTATATGCTGAATATGGCGAATTTAACCAAATTGCTTTCTTGAAAAATTCTAAATTATCAGCAGTTGTATCTTTAAAAACATTGCATATAGCAACCATTAATCGTCCATCTTCAGTTGCTATCAATTTGTTTGCATATTGATATGCTTTGCTTTTATTATAAACTGTTAATTGATTCAGCGCAGCAGCTTTCACCAAAAGTGAAGAGTCGTTTTTTAATGTATTTTCTAAAATATCAACTAGCTTATCTTTCTCAAAAGCAACTAATGTATTTAATGCTTTTTCGCGTACTAATGAACATGAGTCAGTATTTACTATTTTTTGCAACGTTAATGATAATTTAGCTTTGTTATTAAATTTAGTTGGCTCTAAATAATCTATTGCATCGCGTCGTGTGTACCAGTTTTTATCTTGTAATGCTTTATAAAAAACCTCTTGTGCTGCAACGTTATCTTTTACTGAATAACTCAACGCATCGAGTGCTTCTTGCTTGTCTTTATATAAAGATGTGTTGTAAAATTTAAAAATATTTTCTGCAACAGATAAGTCTTCTGTTTTTTCACACAGCAACACTTTATCAGCGTCAAAATCTACTAATTGCGGCGCACTTGCACATGGAAAATAAAATTTCATTTCTCTATCAACTATGTCAATTACTTTTGTTTCTTTTTTTCCATTTGCGTAAATATCTACTTTGGTTACTATTCTAAAAACTGGACCTTCTGCTTCTACTTGAGTTTGCTTAACAGTTAACTCAATCGTTTTATTTTTTTCATCGTAATTATGTTTTATATCTAATACTGGATGTCCTTTGCTTAACCACCATTGATTAAAAAACCATTGCAAATCTTGTCCAGTTATTTCTTCAAATGCTTTGCGCAAATCAGCTAATTCTGCATTTTTAAATTTATTGTCTGTTAAATATTTATTGAGAGATTTAAAAAACGCAGCATCGCCAATAAAATTGCGCAACATATGAAGTACACAACCACCTTTTTCATATCGAATGGCATCAAAAATATCATGTGGATTATCGTAATAATAATTCATAATCGGCTCATTTTTGTATTTCGATGTATGTAAATAGCTACGCATTGCTTTATCATGATAAGCATCTGCATTTTCTTTACCATTTTTATGAGCATACCATAAATATTCCGAATAATCTGCCATTGATTCATTCAAGGTTAAGTTTGCCCAAGATTCAGCTGTTACCAAATCGCCAAACCATTGGTGATATAATTCATGTGCAAGGATATAATCAAAATCTGCATCTTGCAATTGTTGTTTGTTCATCAACATTTTGTCGAAATAAACAATAGCAGAACTGTTTTCCATTGCACCAGCCGTGTAATCATTTACAATTACGTTTGCCAATTTGTCCCAAACAAAATCAACACCTAATAACTGAGAAAAATATTCCATCATATCAGGCATAATTTTAAATAAATCACCAACGGTTTCTTTGTATTTCGGAAAAGTATAGGCAGAAACTTCTTTGTCGCGCCAGTTGGTTTGCCATTTATAAAAATCGCCAACACATAAGAAAAACAAATACGGTGAATGTGGTTTATCTTGTTTCCAATGATCGGTTTTAGTGCCGTCATTGTTATCTTTCGAATCAAGCAATAAACCATTAGAAAGCGAAGTAAGATTTTTATCAATCGTTACAAAAATTTCTGTTGATGTTTTTTGGTTCATGGCATCTAATGTAGGAAACCAGCACGATGATGCTTCTTCTTCGCCTTGTGTCCATAAATGTGTTGACTTATATGGATTTTTATCATCAGCATCAATAAAATACAAACCACGTCCTTTATCAATTTGAACATTGTCTTGCGTGTAAGGCATAGCTATATAATCTATTGACAACGTAAGTTGGTCGTTACTCGTATAATATTTTAAAAGATCGATAGTTAATTTCAAGGTATCGTATGTAAAAGGTAATTTCTTATTACCATCTATGCTAACCAACTCTACTGAATTAATTTGCATCCATTTTGCATCTAAAACCAAGGTGTTTTGATCATAAAAATGAGGTTTTACTTTTAACGTTTCTTTTCCAATTAGCTTTTTTTCTGCAAAAATTGGTTTAACAAATAATTGTGTAGTTAGTAAATCAAAATACTTTGTGTACGATGGTTTATAGGTTGTAATTAAATTTTCTGGCTTAATTACAATTTCTTGAAGTTCTTTAGGATTCCTTTTATATCCTTTTTTTTTGGGCTTTTCAGCGTATAAATCAGTGAATATCAACAATATAAATAAAAACAACAATTTTCTAGGCATAAATACTTATTAACACAGTTAGAAAAAGTAAAGGTAAATAAATATTCACTTTATAATTAATATCGCATTATAATAAATCTTAAAAAGATAAAATCAATCAAAACCAGCGAAACAACATCCTAAAAGCAAGCAAATGAAATATAAAGTTTTTTACACAGAAGAATCCTTTCACGAAATAGAACTGAACAACGAAAAAATAAAAATTGACGGAAAAGAAACTAATATTGATTTAGTAAAAATATTGGATAATAAGTTTCATATTCTTGAAAATCACAAATCATATAATTTGGAAGTATTACATGCTGATTATGTGACCAAACGATTTTCAATAAAAGTGAACAACAATATTTATGATTTGAATTTGCAAAACGAATTGGATTTATTGCTGAATAAAATGGGTATGTCTGCCATAAGTGCAGACAAAATGGATAATGTGAAAGCACCGATGCCAGGTTTAGTATTAGATATTTTGGTAGAAATAGGACAAACCGTAAACAAAGGTGATAATTTGCTAGTATTAGAAGCCATGAAAATGGAAAATATATTGAAAGCAAGCGGTAATGGAATTGTAAAAACCATAAAAATAAATAAAAAAGATGCGGTTGAAAAAAACCAGATTTTGATTGAAATGGAATAATGTTATTTGTTAAATGTTATTCGTTATAAGGTTCAAAAATTATATATAGCGTATTAACTAATAACTTATAACCTATAACTTATAACAACATGCACTTAGTTTCTCAAGAAATAGAAAAATACATTGACCAACATTGCAGCGACGAAAGCGATGCATTGCAACAACTCAATCGCAAAACGCAAACCAATGTGTTGATGCCACAAATGTTGAGCGGTAAAGTACAAGGTCAATTTTTACAGATGATTTCGCATGCAGTGCAACCAAATCGTGTGTTGGAAATTGGCACTTATACTGGTTATTCTGCCATTTGTTTGGCTGCAGGTTTGCAAGAAAATGGAAAATTATTTACCATAGATATTAATGAAGAATTAGAACAGATAGTAAAAACACATGTAGAAAAAGCTGGTTTGCAACATAAAATTATTCAAATAATTGGCGATGCAACAAAGGAAATAAACAACTTGAATGAAACGTTTGATATAGTATTTATTGATGCTGACAAACAAAACTATAGTTTGTATTATGATTTGGTAATTGATAAAGTTCGAACTGGTGGTTTTATTTTGGCTGACAATGTTCTTTGGAGTGGCAAGATTATTGATGAAAAAAAAGACAAAGACACGCAAAAATTAGCAGAATTTAACGATAAGATTCAACAAGATAATCGAGTGGAAAACGTTATAGTTTCTATGCGCGATGGAATTATGATGATGCGTAAAAAATAAAAGAACTAAACTTTTTTAAAGTTTAAAAACTATAGAAAAGTTAAACAAAATAAAAAAATGAAAAAAATTATATTTCTTACAACTTACTACTTTTTACTTACTACTTTTTCGCATGCGCAAGATGTTGCCGTTGTGAAAGCATACATAGAAAAATATAAAACTATTGCTATTGCAGAAATGAACAGAATTGGCATTCCGGCAAGTATTACATTGGCGCAAGGTTTGCATGAAAGTGGAAATGGAAACAGTTTTCTGGCAAAGAATACGAACAATCATTTTGGTATAAAATGCCATGAAACCTGGACTGGAAAAACGTTTTCTTATACAGACGATGCACCTGATGAATGCTTTCGTGTATATGATAAAGTAGAAAACTCTTACGTCGATCATTCTGATTTTTTGCGGAACAGACCACGCTATGCTTTTCTGTTTTTGTATGAAAAAAATGATTACAAAAAATGGGCCTATGGTTTAAAAAAAGCTGGTTATGCAACCAATCCAAAATATCCTGAAATACTAATAAAGATTATTGAAGACAACGAATTGTTTAAGTTCGATAATGGATATGAAGAATTAGCTACGGACAAAAAAGAAGATGATGTTATAGATTTTGAATCCAAAGAAAATCCGTTAGTTATTCCTGAAATTACAGTTCCAAAACAACCAACGCAAGAACAAAAAGAAGAAGTAGAAGCAATTGACAAAAACATTAAAAAACCAATGCTTTCTAAACCAATAAAAAAATCTATCTTATCTGTAAATAAATGCGATGCAGTAAAAATAGCAAAAGGTGAAACCATTGAACAATTAGCAAATTATTTTAAATTAGAAATTGAAGAATTACTAGCATTTAATGATGTTGCAGATGATTCAAAATTTAAAGCTGGACAATATTTATTCATCGAAAAAAAAAAGAAATCGAATAAGGAAAAAACCTACACCTTTAAATCAACTGATAACATTTGGTTGGTATCGCAAAATAAAGGCGTTCAACTAAATGCTTTATTAAAAAGAAATAAATTAGAAGATGGTGAAGAACCAGTTGCAAAAACCGTTATTTATTTAAAAGGAAAAGCAAAAGAAAAACCTGCATTGCGACCAAAAGTGTTACCGAAAACTGAAGTCAAAAAAGATGCAATTGCAATTAAATCTATCGAAACAAAACCAAGTATTGTTCGTGCAAATGATACTATCTATCCACCAATAAAAGAAGTGATAAAAAATATCATTGACAGCAATAAAGTTTTGGGTTTTGAAAGCAACACCAAATTACTGGAAAATAATTATTCGGTGCAAACGCCAATAAATACTGACAAAGACACGATTGTAAAAATTCCAACACCACCAATACAAACCATATCAAATCCAGATTTAGGACGTTCGGTTTCTGTTTATGAAAGAGGTTTAGAAACACCAACTGTTTATCCGACAACTATTGATTATAGCAAATTGCCAAAAAGCACCAACGGTTTGCACACTGTAATTAAAGGCGATACGATGTATAATATTTGTAAGCGTTATAATATTTCTATTGCACAAATTATGGAATGGAATAATTTATCAGAGCAAAGTATTAAATTAGACCAAATTTTAAAAATTCAACCGTAAAAAATAAAAAATTAACCACTAAAGAAACTGAAGAAGCTGAAGGTTTTATTAATGCAACAATAAGAAAACTTAGCTTTCTTATTTCTAAAGATTCTTTGTGTCTTAAGTGGTTAAAAAAAATTAAGTTTAATTATGCAAACCGTAAAAATCCACAACAAACTTTTTCATCAATACATTTCAGCAGCAGAAATACAGGACCGCATTGTAGAAATCAGTAAGGAACTTACTAAAAAATTTGCAGACAAAAATCCAGTATTTATTGTTGTATTGCGTGGTTCGTTTATGTTTGCTGCCGATATTTTGCGCCAGTTCAACGATCCATGTGAAATTGAATTTGTGAAATTGTCTTCGTACGATGGCATGCAATCAACCGGAAAAATAAAAATTGATTTAGCACCAAACGCATCCAAAATAAATAACAGAGATATTATTATAATCGAAGATATTGTTGACTCAGGATTAACGATGCATTTTTTTATGCATTATTTACAAGAGTTTCAGCCAAAATCTGTTTCATTGGTTTCGTTTTTATACAAACCAGAAAACATGAAAAAAGATGTTCAGATAGACCATATTGGTTTCACGATTCCTGATTTGTTCGTTATAGGTTATGGTTTAGATTATGACGGCAACGGCAGAAATTTAGCTGCTGTGTATCAGTTGGCATTGTAAACAAATCACTTATTTTTCTTGATGTTATAATTCATCTGTTTCGTGCTTTTCTGAATCATCTTTCTATCTTCTGTTGATTTTGTTTCTATGTCTTTCACATCATTTTTATACTTTGTAATCGCTTCTTTTTGCTTTTGTACTTTTCCTGTTTTAGATCGGTAGCTATTAGTAATTACTACTTCTTCAGCTTTGGAAGCAAAAGCAAAACCAGCAGCATAATTGCCTTTGTCAATTTCCTGCATCGCTTTGTCCATCATTTCGGTTGTGTTATAAACAATTACCATTTCATCTACCAAACTATCAATGTTTTGGTTGTAAATAATGGTGTCGCGTGTAACAGCTAAATTAGTAGAAGTAAACAATTGATCTGCTTTGTCTAATTGCGCATCGGTAAAATACACTTGTGTTTGTAGCGTAATTTTATCAGCAATTGGTTTAATTAATTTAAAATGCACCAACACTTCTTTTGCTTCTTTTGAATAAATATCGTTTAGTAAAACAGTAATGGTATGGTTCGTATCTGTGTGATTGTAACCATACACTTTTTCTACTTTTAAATTATCTGGATATTTTATTTCCAATGTTGTTTGTTGAGCCACAACCGATAACAAACCATCTAATTCTTTGGCGAAAATCGCTGGTATTTTGGTGGCTGTGTCAATAAAATAATAATTGCCATTTCCATTTTCAGCAATCGACGTCATCAAATCTTCGTTAAAATCAGCACCAACACCAAACGTAGAAACACCAATTCCTGTTTTCTTGAACATGCTTTTTACACTATCATTTATCGTTGCAGGCAACACCGTTCCAACATTTGCCAAACCATCAGAAACCAGCAAAACTCTGTTTACATAACCATCTTTTTTTGTCGTCAACACTTCGTCAAAACCTTTCATCATACCACCAAATAAATTCGTTGAACCACGAACTGTAATTTCATTTACTTTTTGTTTCAACGCATCTTTATTTTTTACCAAAGCAGAAGCGCTGATTACATTTACTCTGTCATCATATTCTACAATCGATAAATAATCGGTTGCGCTTAATTGGTCAATGACAAAATTCATCGCTTTTTTTGCATTTTCTATTTTTGCACCAGACATCGAGCCACTTCTATCTAACACCAACGAAATATTTAACGGCGCACGTTTTTTTTCTGTTTTCAATTCGTTTCCTAAAAGCGAAACATATAAATAAATATCAGAATCTGATTTTTGTTCTAAGTGGTAAGAGTTGTTCAATTTAGTGGTTAATTGAATGGCTTTATTATTTTGTGCAAACAATAGGCAACCAGAAACCAATAAAATGAAAGTTGAAATCGATTGTATCATAGTATAATTTTTAGTAAGATAAATATCATTTAATTTTAATTACAAAAGATTGAAGATGTGTTAATTAAGCATTTTTGGATGTTAATAACGGTTAACGAAAAACAGCAAAATAGACGATTAAGCATATTAAAATTACATTATTTCACACTCAAAAATTAAAAAACTATTGATAATCAAGCAACTAAGAATATTAATATTCAAAAATTCTGCTAAATAAATTTCCACAATTGCGAATAAATACCTACTTTTGCATTCCTTTTTAAATCCACAAACTGATAGCATGTCTGATTTATTGAAAGAATATAAAATTCCGCATGCAGGTTTGAAAAAGGAAATTCATGAGTTCGCTTTTGAATTGGATGAAAAGTTCTTTGCTCATTTCGAGAATTCTATCATTAATAAATGCGACATTCAGGCAAGCATCACGTTTGATAAACGCCAGGAACCATATATTATTGATGTAGATTTAGATGGCACCATTTTCAGCGATTGCGATAAATGCACGGCAACGATTCCTGTAATTATTCATTCTTCATTTACGATTTATGTGAAATACGTATTCGACGAAGCAATGAAAGATATGGAAGATATTGAAATTATCCATATTGCCAAAGATGACCAAGATATTGATATTACGCAGTTTTTATATGATTATGCGCATTTATCAATTCCAATTCATAAAATCTGTGATAATCCTGGAAAAACTGAATATTGTGATTTAGAAATTATAGAATTATTAGAGCAAAAAACAATAGAAGAAGAAAATAATACTGAAACCGATCCACGTTGGGCTGGTTTAGATAAATTGAAAGACAAATTAAATTAGAATAAAATGGCACATCCAAAGAGAAGAACGTCTAATCAACGTAGAGACAAAAGACGTACGCATTACAAAATGACAGCTGCAAACGTGGCAACTTGCAAAGTAACAGGCGAAAGTCACTTATCGCACAGAGCATACGTTTCTGGAAACGATTTGTATTACAACGGAAAAGTTTTAATCGAAGGTTACGTTAAATAGTAATTAGTCATCAAGTAAGCAGTAGGCAGTTCTAACTGCATACTTTAGGTACTGCATACTAAATAGTTAAATAAAAAAATGGCTTCAACATCAGATATTCGCAATGGCATGTGTATCGTTTTCAATAACGATATTTATAAAATTGTAGAATTTTTACACGTAAAACCAGGCAAAGGTCCTGCTTTCGTTCGTACAAAATTAAAAAGTGTAACCAACGGAAAAGTAGTTGATAATACATTTCCATCAGGAATGAAAATCGACGAAGTTCGTATCGAACATCGCGAATACCAATTCTTATACAAAGAAGGTGAGCATTTTCATTTCATGAATAATGAAACGTATGAGCAAATTGCCATTGATGGTAAAATTATCAACGCACCCGATTTTTTAACTGAAGGAATGTCTGTAAAAATTGCAGTGCGCGCTGAAGATGAATTGCCATTAACTTGTGATTTACCTGCAACAGTTACCGTAGAAGTTACTTACGCAGAACCAGGCATCAAAGGTGATACTGCAACCAACACTTTGCGTCCTTGTACAACATCATCAGGAGCAAAAGTGATGATTCCATTATTTGTAAATATTGGCGATAAAATAAAAGTAAACACCGAAACTGGTGATTACATGGAAAGAGTAAAATAAAATCTATATACATATTCTCAAAAATGCTTCATCAAACAATGAAGCATTTTTGTTTTCTACTTCCTCATTTTCAAATTATTCTCTATATTTGATTCATGGATATTGCTCAAATAAAAAAACTCATCCAATTATTAAATGATAATAATTTAGGTGAGCTAAAAATACAAGAAGGCGACTTTAAAATTTCAATTCGCCACAGAGATTTTGCAAAAACAAGTGGTGTTGCTTCTGTGGTGAGTGCACCTGCAATTGCAGCAACTTCAACACCAACGGCATCAACAGAAACAAAAAAAGAAGAAGCTGTTTCTGGAAATTTTTCTACCATAAAAGCACCGATGATCGGCACATTCTATCGTTCAGCTGGCGAAGGCAAAGAAGCGTTTGTAAAAGTTGGCGACAAAGTAAAAAAAGGCGATGTATTATGCATCATCGAAGCAATGAAATTATTCAACGAAATACAAAGTGAAGTTTCTGGAAAAATAGTAAAAGTAATGGTAGATAATGCACAAGCTGTAGAATATGACCAGCCGTTATTTTTGATAGAGCCGAATTGATTTTTTTAAAAAATACTAAAAGATGCCATCGCCATAGCGATGGCATCTTCATAAAATAATTAACATGTTCAAAAAAATACTCATAGCCAATCGTGGTGAAATCGCTTTGCGCATTATTCGCACTTGCAAAGAAATGAACATCAAAACTGTTGCGGTTTTTTCAACTGCTGATAAAACAAGCATGCATGTTCAACAAGCTGACGAATCGTTTTGTATTGGACCACCTTCGAGCAAAGATTCGTATTTAAAAATGGACAGCATTTTAATGGCTGCAGAAATTACCAAAGCGGATGCGATTCATCCAGGTTATGGTTTTTTAGCAGAGAACGAAATCTTTGCAAGAAAATGTGCTGAGAAAAATATCAAATTTATTGGACCAACGCCAGAACAGATTCATTCTATGGGTGACAAAATCACCGCCAAAGCAACCATGATTAAAGCGAAAGTGCCCGTAATTCCTGGCTCTGAGGACCTAATTACAGATATTGTTTTTGGTAAAAAATTAGCGAAAGAAATTGGCTATCCTGTTATTTTAAAAGCAACTGCAGGTGGTGGTGGCAAAGGTATGCGCATTGTTTGGAATGAAGAAGAATTTCAATCTAACTTAGAAAATGCGCAAGCTGAAGCTGGTGCTGCATTTGGAAATGCTGGTATGTATTTAGAAAAATATATTGAAGAACCACGACATATTGAAGTACAAGTTGCAGGCGATCAACATGGAAATGCAGCACATTTTTCAGAACGTGATTGTTCGATTCAACGTCGTCATCAAAAGTTAGTAGAAGAAAGTCCATCGCCGTTTGTTGATGATAAATTACGCAAAAAATTAGGTGAAGCAGCAACCAATGCAGTAAAAGCTATCAATTATGAAGGTGTTGGTACGGTTGAGTTTTTAGTAGATAAGCATAAGAATTTTTATTTCATGGAAATGAATACGCGTATTCAAGTAGAACATCCTGTAACAGAAGAAGTAGTTGGCTTGGATTTAATTCGTTTGCAAATAGAATTAGCTGCAGGAAAAAAACTAGAAAAATCTGAATATTTTCCGCAAGCTTGCGCTATTGAATGCAGAATAAATGCAGAAAATCCATTTGATAATTTTAAGCCATCACCAGGAAAAATAACGAACTATCAACCAAGTGGTGGTTATGGTGTACGCATCGATTCGCATGTGTATAATGGCTATATCATTCCACCATTTTATGATTCGATGATTGCGAAATTAATTGTGAAAGCAAGCACGCGTATCGAAGCAATAGACAGAATGAAACGTGCGTTGAAAGAAATAAAAATTGATGGCATCAAAACTACGATTCCGTTTCACTTGCAATTAATGGACAACAAAAATTTCCGCGATGGAAATTTCACCACTAAATTTTTAGAAGATTTTGAGTTGAGTGAAGAAGAATAAAAAAAGCACCACTTTCGTGATGCTTTCAATATTATATTTCGTAAAACCATTAAATTATTTCACGGTAACTCTACCAGTAGTAATTATTTTTTCATCTATTTTTAATTGATAAAAATAAATGCCTGCATTTTTGAAATTTTCTTTCGTGATTTTTTGTTCGTAATCTTTAATCTGATTTACTCTAAAAACTTCGCTTCCAACAATATTGTAAAAAACGATAGAAACTTTATTTTTATCTAAATCCACATCTTCGCTAATTTTTATGGTAGCATCTGTTACCATTGGATTTGGATAAAGTTTGATGATGTCTTTATCACCATATCGAGCATCGTATGTAGATGTTTCGATACTTGTTTTCGCTAATATGTTATTCGGCATAAAAAATAACCAAGCAAATAATATAAGTAGTAGTGTAAACGTTTTCTTCATAAGCTATTCCACATTTTTTGAGTTATCAACATGTTTCTAAATTTAAATATAGACAATCAAATCTAAAAAGTCAATATCTATGCCAAAAAAAATGAAAATAAATTACGATATTATGTAATCTGTAATATTTTGTAAAAAAGGAATTGCGTAATCAACCAACGGATGTTCGTTGTAATTGCTTGAAATATAGAAAGTTGTCATTCCAACTGATTTGCCAAATTCCATGTCAGTCATATGGTCACCAACCATAATTGATTTTGTAAAATCTATTTCTGGAAAATCATTTTTTGCCAGCAAAGCCATGCCATTATTCGGTTTTCTCAACAAATTATCTGCTGATTTTAAATCAGGCGCATAATAAACAGCATCAATTCGTCCACCATTTAATTCAATAATATTAAGCATGTGAAGATGAATTTCATTTAAATCATCAACAGTTAATAAATCTTTTGCAATACACTGTTGATTGGTCACCACCACAATTCTTGTAAATAATTTTGCCAGTTTGGGCATCACATCCAACACACCAGGCAAAAACTCAAAATCATCTAACGATAAAACATAACCATCATTAATTTTTTTATTGATGACGCCGTCGCGGTCGAGAAATAAAGTATAAGTTGAATCGATTTGAATCATAATTTTTGTATCACAGAGTTACACAGAGATTATCACAAAGAACACAGAGAATCTGTGTATCTCTGTGCCACTTAGTGTTCTCTGTGATAATTAATTCATTTAAAATATTTTTGTGCTTTTTCGTAATCTTCCGGAATTCCAATATCTATAAAATAAGAGTCGAAAATAATTCCTTGAAAATGCAAACCTAAAACGTGTTTCTCCAAAATATCATTTTCAAAAGAAAACTTTGTTGCAGTTTTTATTTTATCAAATAAGCTCTTTTTTAAATAATAAACACCACCATTAATGATACCACTTTTGCATTGTTTTTTTTCATTAAAAGAAATTATTTTGTTTGCAGCATTTAACTCAACGGTTCCATATCTATCAAAATTTTTCATTGGTTTTAATGCAATAAAAAGATCAGATTTATCATTTTTTAATTTAGATAAATCAACATCAAAAAAAGTATCACCGTTTAAAACAAACGCATCATCATCCACAAAACTAAAAGCATGTTTAATGGCGCCACCGGTTCCAAGTGGTTCGGTCTCAATGGCATATTTTATAGCTATTCCAAGGTAATTCTCTTGAAAATAATCTTGAATAATTTCATGTTTATAACCAACCGAAAGAATTACGTTTTCAATTTTTTGTCTTTGTAAAGACTGAAAAATATAATGTAAAAATGGTTTGCCATTAATGTTTGCCATCGGCTTTGGCAAATCTTTCACCACAGCACTTAATCGCGTACCGAAACCACCTGCAAGAATTATAACTGGTGTTGAATTAATTATGAATGTTGAGTGTTGAATGTTGAATTATTTTTAGTTTAAAATGTAAGTTGTTTTTCCACTGATAAATTTTATTACTTTACCGTTTTTATCTTTTATAATTTTCATTTTCAACGGATTTATATTTTCTAAAATTTCTGTTTCTTTAAAAACATGATTCTTGTCAACTGCATATAAGTATTGCCCTGAAATTACTTTGAATGATTTTGTATCTGCGCTGTCTAATTTGACACAGAGCATTCCTCCACTTGTTGGCCTATAATAATATGCATATTTTTTATCTTTTGCAAACCAACCATCAAGTTGTTCAAATGTAAATGGATCTAAATCTTGTGGTAAATAACCATTAAAATATTCTACTGAAACAAGAGTGTTAGAACCGTCTATTTCTCGGTCTGAAAATGTTCGTTCAAATAGTTGTCCTTGCTTGTTTTTGTAAAACAATCCAGTTATATGTGTCAAGCTAAGGCTATCCTTAAGTTCTAATTCTGCCAAGTTGTGTTTTCTTGTTGTGTCTGTTTGTATAATGACTGCTTGATTTACTATTTTTGTTCTTTTATCAATTGTTCTTTTACAGGAAAGTATTCCAATTGAAAACATGAGACAGTATCTAAAGTATAGATTCATATAGTGATTTACAACTCATCCGTAAAATAATTTTCTTCCACTAACTGGCAAATAATATGTCCAGCCAAGATATGGCATTCCTGAATTCGTGGTGTATCTGTTGATGGAACATTGATTAAAAAATCTGCATATTCTTTTAGTTTTCCACCATCTTTTCCGGTAAACGCAATCACTTTCATTTCTTTTGCTTTTGCAGTTTTTGCAGCTTCTACAATATTTGCTGAATTTCCAGATGTCGATAATGCAATTAAAACATCGCCTTTTTTGCCTTTCGCTTTTACCAACCTGGAATACACTTCGTTAAAACTATAATCATTCGCAACCGCAGTTAAATATGATGTATTCACATGCAATGCTTCTGCATTCAAAGGTTCTCTGTCTTTGTAAAATCTTCCTGAAAATTCGGCAGCCAAATGTTGTGCATCAGCAGCAGAACCACCGTTACCACACAATAAAACAGTACCGTTATTTTTAAAACAATCTACAATAGCATTGGTTATTTTCTCCATCGTATTCAAAATAACTGCGTCTTGCAAAACCTGTTGTTTTACTGAAATAGACGATGATATTATTTCTTTTATTTTATTTTGCATCTTTGTAAAGATAAGCATTTCAGAAAAATATTTTAATACAGTTTAAAAATGGGAATTATTGAACTCGATAGCGACGCTAAAATCATCTTAATAAAATCAACTATTATAACGTATGGCAATTCGGCAACGTATGAATTAACGCAGCAAATTTGCGATGAAATTGAAAACATGTGGAACGAACCAAACGGAGTTGTTGAAATTAACAACACCAATTATACGGTTCGATTTATGATTGATGCACAATACAATAGTTTAATTGCACCAGAAACCATTTTGCAAAATGAAAATCCAAAAAATAATTACATACGCATTGAAGCATTTTCTAAAATAAACATTTCGTTTGTTGATGGAATTGGCAGCAACACTGGTTATTTTTTAACGGATAATTTATACCTTAATTCAACATCAGCAGCACACGAATATGGACACACGCTTGGTTTGTTGCATCCAGCCGAAT
>Ga0075152_10000710_pt1 | contig 24241 bp, 32 predicted proteins | sample JI61114C2DNA_FD_70964 | JGI IMG/M metagenome (GOLD analysis project Ga0075152, IMG submission 70964) | Wastewater effluent complex algal communities from Wisconsin, to seasonally profile nutrient transformation and Carbon sequestration -... | ecosystem: Engineered > WWTP > Effluent > Algae...
AGATGCTGGAGCGCCATGAAAGCAGTGAAGACTATACCGGCTGAGATGTGTGCTTGCTTCAGCAGCGACCACTATTGGAACTTGCTGAGGTTGGGGTACACTCGGAAGAGAGCGCCACCAGCGAGGAATAGTGTAACTGCATCGTTTACGAAGAACAACAGTCCATGCAGTACGGCTCCGGCTTTGCCCCTCACCAACTTCTTAACGAGAATGGCAAGAGTAGCCACCACCAACCAACATCCAGTGAGCCCCCAACCGTGGTACCACCAGAACTCACTGCTCGTGTAGAAGCTTGTGACCTTTGCTTGGACCTCCATGAAAGATTATATAATTGTTCAGCAGATATGCTCTTATACAGTTGTTCTAGAATGCTGCTGCAATGGCACCCCCGAGCCGAATCACACAAACAGCGGCAGTATGCCGGCCACCTCACAAGTATTATCATAGCCGCCAATAAAATTATTCGTCAGTGGATGCTTGGCTTCACGCCCGTGCCATAACCATCGGAAAACCGTAAGATACGGGAAATTGTGGTTCGTACCAACTACCTTTGGTCCAACTTTAAGGAACCGCCACAGCAGCAATCCCTCGCACTCCGGCAGCTCAACACGCTCTTTCACAATTCTTTGGCGAAGCTTGGCAAGGAGCTAAAGCCTGTGTTAGAGGACATCGACGTTCAGCAACAGAAGCCAATGGGTGATGATCTGATAAGCGTCAGCACCACAACCATCAATCGAACTTCTCTATACAAGCAGGTCGCTGATAGGCTTATCCGATCACAATTGTATCGCAACCAGGAGATTAAGCGGACGGTGGAAGAGTATAGTCGGGAATACGACTAACGGCACCAAGAAAACGTCACCATCGAAGTGGAGCAAGATAAACCGTCAAGTACAACAGGGTTGGCACCTTTCCAACAGCGCTATTCGGTAAGACCCCGCACCACTCCAGTCAGTCAACGGTTCTCCCGGTCACTCATAATAGAGCGCAAACAGAAAACGAAGGAAGAAATCATTACAGCTATGGGACTAAACATAGGGTTAACAGAGACGACTAAGATCCACGCTCCAATGTTCCAGTGTCGGGGAATCACTCCCAATCCAAAGAATCGGCATCAGGCCACCCATAACAGCCTTAGCGGTAGCAAACATATTGACATGTTCAATATCGAACAACCAAACATCAAGCTCGTGAACCCAGAGTACCCACTGCTGCATCTCGAAGAGCCCTAAGTGCCGCGGGTCAGTTTCATCGATGAGAACCGTAGACAGTTCGCGCCAGCATTTGGTCAGCGTCGCCATAGCGCATTCAGCACAACTAACACAGCCTACAATAAAGCCACGTAGGTGTAGATCCTCAAAGACAAGATACGTCTACTGAACTGCGAGTTCGCCATCAAGGTAACCCGTCAGCAAGGCTACAAGAAGAAGATGCGCAATCCCCGCAACCTCTCCAGCATAATCGTCTGACGGTTGGTACCGTCAGCCGGTGAATTCCATACGATGCCTTCACACTTCACTGCTTTTCTTTCAGTATTGCGCTGTAAGTGCTATAGTTATAACTTTAACGAGCTGCTCTATATGCTGCTCGCGACAGCCCAGCCGTTGGCAGTAGGTGGCGGCAAAATCCGCCAATTCGATTTTCGAGTGACACAGCGTGCACTTGAAAGATTAGGCTGCTTCTCGAGGTAACCTGTCGATCGTTCGGCGTCGGATTTGAAGATAAGCACTGTTAGCAGTAGCTAGGGCTTCTACCGAACATTCAATACCATAACCAGCTTCGCCTTCGACAAATAGTAGCAAGAGGAGGAGTTCATTAGCACTGATGCATCAGTCGCAAGTCGCACAAAACGATTTTGTTTTCGCAACCACTGTAGCAAGATCAGGGAGATCGTGATGCGGCATACCACAGTGACTGGGTTCCAGCAACCACGTCCTCGTAGCTTTAACTTTACAGTCGGTAGACAGGCACTCGCCATGTTGACCATCTGACCTTACTGTTTGTGTTTACTGATTGAGTTTTTTACACGTACCTCCGCACTATTTATCATGTCGTTTAGGGACACGTTCACTCGGGGCTCGGGCAATGAGCACCTGCAGTACGACGATACGGCTTCTATGTTCTTCGTGGCAACAGTGCTACTTGTTGTTACCCTGTGGCTTGCTATCCACCTGCTCAAGAAGGTAATGAGACCTTGGGGAGATATTCGAGGACTCAAGGAAGCAGCAAGCAACCCCGCACTCAAACAGAAAGTTATCCAATTCAAGAAGGAGCGACGCTACAGCTTCATCACCTTCTGGTTTGTGCTGAAAGTAGCTTGTACACGTAACGTAGGTGCTGCTCTTTTTTGTGTTGGCGTACTTCCTCTTTGCTACTGTGATGGAAGTGCGGGAGAGTCATCAGAACCTAAAGGGATTTGATCCGTACTAAATCCTCGAAATCACTGAGTCGGCGCCACCAGAAGCCATTCGAAAGGCCTATCGAAGACTGGCATTAATCTATCATCCAGATCGCAACCCCGATGATCCACAGGCAGCAGCGAAGTTTATAATGATCAGCAAGGCCTACTAGTGCCTGACCAACGAGGATGCTCGCGAGAACTGCGAGAAGTATGGTAACCCCGATGGCTCCAACTCTTTTAACGTGGGAATCGCCCTTCCTTCGTTCTTAGTTCGCAAGTAGAACCAGGTTAAGGTAATGGGTGTAGTATTCCTCATCCTGGTGATCATCATCCCACTGGCTCTCATCTACTGGAACAGCAACATGAACAAGTTCGATGAGTTCGGCATGCTCAAGATCAACTATGGACGTCTGTACGAATAACTGAACGAACAGCTGAGTATCCGGGATGCCAGTAAGGTGCTTGGCATGTGCATGGAGTTTCAGGATACAAAGGTAAGTACAGACTAGCTTCGTGCCCTGGCTGAAATGCTTAAAGTTGCTGATTAAGACACCAAAGCACTGATGGACAAGCTGCACAAAAAGAACTACCTAAATTGGGTCAAACGAGCCATCATGCTGTGCGACAGCAGGCTCAAATAGGTCAAGGTTCCAGCAGCTCTGGAGGTTGCTAACACGAAGGTGATGAGGGAAGTACCGAAGCTTGTCAACGCAACAGTTCACTTCATGCTGGAAAGAAGTCATATCTAATTCCAATCCAACCAGCAGAAGTTCATGGGTATGACTCCCATCCAGAGCATGATCCGCTACGAGCAGCACTTCATTCAGGGAAGGGCACATGGCAAACCTAACTTCCAGCAACTAGACCTTACGGATGCTGAAGTTGATACGCTCACTCGCAAGAACAAAGGCAAGCTGACCATCAGCATGCTTCAGGAAGACCCAGAGAAGTTGGAACGATTCCTAAGCGTATTCGAGCCAGCAAGAAAGTAGCAAGTCAAAGCAAATATATTCATGTTTCCACAGGTTACTTGCACTACCGATGTCTTCACCGAAAACGAGGAGGGAATCACCGATAAAGACTTCGTAACTGTGAAGATCACACTTGCAAGGAAACAATTGAGTCCATTCGCCATCGCCACCCGCTTCCCATTCCTCAAGCAGGAACGTTGGTACTGCCTGCTCAGCAGCGCCAAGAAAGTTATTCACTTCGAGAAGTTTGAATTCGACGAGCTAACCAAGTCTCTGAACTATATGCATCGTCGACATTTGAAGGCAGGTGAGCATAACTGGACAGTCACTGTCATGCCGGATTGCTACTATGGCTTCGACATTGAGCAGCCTGTGAGGTTCGTAATCGAGAGGGAATCCTCCACTAAGCGAAAGGTATTAATGTTGTAATTGTAGTCTTGGGAAGTTCACAGTTAGGACAAAGCCATTGAACGTTCGAGTTCGTTCATGGAGAACATCATGAAGTCGCTGCAGAAGCCGGAGGATGCCGAACTGTCCGACGAGGAGGACGAGGATGAAGGAGATAAGAAGGATAAAAAAGAGAGCCAAGAAGCGAAAAGCCAGCCGCAGTAGGAATTAGTTGCAGAAGAGCAGCAAAAATAATCACAAGCGGCACTGTGATTAGTAATTGGTCCGAACCCGATAATCCACTAATACGTATGTACCCGCAGATAACCATCACGGAGGGACCGTTAGCAGAGAGTAGTCGCCCACGGGCGATGAGCTAGACCCTCAGCAGTCCATCTAAGATGATCAGCCCGAAGAAGGCAACCGTACTTAAACCTAAGCTCCTTGAAATTAGGGAGACAGACCCCCAGGAAACTGAGCAGTATTCGTGCCGAATCTGCTTGGAATCCTGCCAGAACGTGCAGTACTGTATGTGCATAGGAAGTATGCTGTGCCACCACGACTGTTTGAGACAGTACCTAGAGACTACCAACCGCACGGATGGCTCCCAGAAGTGCTAGGTATGCAAACACCCGTATTCTATCAACCTGCAAAGATAGTGTCGCTGCTCGAAGGACATCGCAAAGGACAAGATTCGTGCTCGACCAATCAAATGTACTTTATACGCATTATTCTTTCTCACCTCCGCAGCCATCTATGCCTATCTGCTGAAGTTGCTGGTTCTCCGCGAACTGAAGCAGGATATCGTGACAGTGGCCATAGCGGTCTTGGCTTGTCTCACCATAATGTTCTTCTTCTTTCTCGTCATCTGGAGCTGTGACTATCTAGTGCTCAATCGAATGGCTGTTGTCGAAATCAAGCCGCTCAGTTTCAAGGAAGTCATCCGCATGAGGAAGATGAGCAAAATGTCAACGAGCAACCTGGAGATGAGCATGGAGGAGCTGAACTGACTGGTTCTTCTCTAATAATATCTTGGAGACTTGGAATGGTAGGCATCACACAAACATCCGGACCAGCTCATTATTGCGGTCATGAAGCTGACGAATGCGAAGCATCACGGTCTAGATTTCAGTGCGAAGCTGTCGGTTCTATTCTGCCTCCTGCTGGTAGACCACACTTATCTACTGGTTGCGGCAGGTCAGCGCGGCTTTATCGTGCTCAATGTTGCAGTATTCGGCAGCGATGGCTTAGAGGTTCTGCAGACCGATCGTGCGAGCGTTTTAGTTCTCTTGTTACAGTTGGATGATCAGTTCGTTGTAGAATTTCACCTCGCTGCCCAGCTACAGCAGTGTCGGAAGCTTGCATAGTCTGTCCGTCACAACTTCCAGCTAAAGCTACAGCTGCTGCTTCTGGCTTTACAGCTCCAGTATTTCGTGCTGGACTATCCGCTAACGGTTGCTATTACGTTGTGGCTGTTGGGTGAGTTGTTCATCGCAGCATCCCATCGCTGATGCTAAATGGAAGGCAGCTTCATCCGGCGTATCGGCAAGCGTACCAAATGAACCAAACATCGCCGTTGGTATATTAATACAAAGGGAGAACAAACTACGCAGAGTCAGCCGGTGCCTGCTGCCTTGATCAGAGTTAGAAGACGATTGGATCTGTCGAGGGTGTCTATTTCTAAAGCTGCAGGATCCATCCCTTTAGCCTGCAACTACCGGTACTTCAGGTTGAAGTTTTCGGCGAGTTTGTCGATGGACTATCTAATTCCAGGTAACTGTGTAGTTATGAAAGAGGGAGTTAGTCGGGATTGTAGCTTACAGCTATGCACCAAAGAATTCACAAATAACTGGGCGAGTGCTTTGAAGCGGTTCTGCGAAGGGGCCGCTTGTACTTTCGAGGGTGATGATGGTAGGCTTTCCTAGGGGAGTCTTGTGAGCAGTCGACTTTCCTTTTGGACTGCCGAGTTTGGTTGGGTGGCTGAGCCCGATAGTTTTTCTGCTGGTTCCGGTTTGAGCTGAACTTCCACAGTTTTTTAAACAATGGCTAGCGAATGTCCTTTCGGAACAAATTTGCTCGTTTGAGGTGGTTCGAAAAAAGGAGGTGGTACATAGTCGTCATCCTCCCCATCTTCTTCTGGGGTTTCCAGGTATAGGGCACCATGGTTCAACCGCGAACCCTCAATAAAACTCATTTAAACTCCTACTTACTGCTGAATGGAAGTTTGAGTCGGATTGTCGACATCTTTAATTGTTTCTTCCGCCAGCGTCATCTCCGACGTTAATTCTTGTTCAAAGTTGCTTACTCTTCTGGTTTGCAGCTAATCTGCCCGTTCGTGGATGTTTCCCTCTGGAAACTCCAGCTGCTAAATCTCGTGTGCTCTCATCACTGTTGCTTCACCATTCAGAGATGAAGTCTACGACACGTCGGCAACACCCTTCCGCTTTCGCTTCTACGGACTCATCTCGCTCAGCTCTTCGCATACTGAGTACAGCTTGTTCCAAAGTCCTGCTATCTTGTTACTATCGTATAGGGATAGACACTTAGCTTCCATCCGCAGCAGTTCCTCTTCTTTCTGCTTTAACCGCGATTCAAGCATTTCGATTTGAGCGGACTTCTGTGCTAAAAGCTGGTCCTGCTCGCTTGCTTCCAATGAGGTCTGTTGGTCTTTCAGTTGGTAATGTTTGTAGTCGAATCCTCGGGATTAGTTACTAAGGCACGATGGCACTCTTGACCTCTGCTGTGGTGACTGTACCTCCTCCTGAAGCTCATCGGTGAGGCGACGGGCAACCCCCGACGACTGACGGTGGGGCCTCGTCTCGATGGTCCTCTCATATGGCGGTGTGGCGATAAGCGACTCTCCTCTGGAGCGGTTGACTTCTTCGTCCATTAAAAATTATTGATATTGCTGACAGCTGACGATCAGTAGTAGGCCTTACTAATGGCTTCCTTGATCTTGTCTACCCACTCACTAGCACTGTGCTGGTGCTCCTCTTTCTTGGCTTTGAAAAAGTACTTCTTTTTCTTGCCAGTCACAGTGAATTTATTGCCATCCAGTTCGATTGGAGTGTTCAGTTCTAGCTAGATTTCACCCTGAATTTTATCCAATAGTACCTTCTTCTCGCCAGTCTACTCATCGAAGTAGATTAGCTTTGGGTCAGATAGTAGAGCCATCTGACGTTCCTTATAATTTCCCAGGAACATCTTTTTGCATACTATTCCGGATATAAGGTAACGGTTCTCTTTCTTTTTTGTTGGGCTCTACTTCTACTGTGTGGACAGAGCGGTGGAGAGGGCTTGGAAACCCGGGACGGGTCGTTCAAATAACCCTTAGAAATCAATGCCTTAGAAGTAGGCATGCTTCATCAACGCAGCTTTGAACGAGTTATCACCATCATCGCTTCCGCAACCGAGCCTCCTACTCTTGTCCTTCTCCAGCAGTCCAAGGATAAGACTCCGTACCGCTGGCTGTAGCTACACCGATTAGGGGAAGCTGATCGGCTCCTCCTGTATCTTCTTAAATACGGTGTACTCGTCAGCATCGACGAAAGGCGGCTTCCCTACATAGACTTCGTAGGCCAGACAGCCAAGCGCCCATAGATCAGCTTAGAAATTGCAAACGCTGTCCTTGAGGATCTCCGGAGACATGTAGCTACGTTAGTTTGTCGGTTACAATGGGGTGCCGACGAATGTTGCGCGTCTCTAACCTTCGTGCTCGATGTTCTGCTACTCGCTCATCTTTTTGATGTTGATGATTCGCTCGTAGGCCTCTTCTCCCAGGAATTCAACAGGTGCATAGGCGCATCCGAAGTCGGTTAGTTTGACATGACCATCGGAAGTAACCAGTAGATTGGAACTCTAAGTCAAACCTGCAGAGTACTTTGAAGTCCCGGTGTGTGACTTTCTGCTGTTTGAGGTACTCCAAGATGACCACCATTTACGCTAGGTAGTGCCTACGAGTTTCTTCCGTTAGCAATCCGCCTGACCTCACCAACGGAGTACTTTTAAAAAAGCGCGTGAGTTAGCCCATAGGGCATAGCTCCAGCACGAGGTAGATGCTCTCGCCATCGCTGAACGTATCGTGCATGCGTATGATTCCAGGATGGTTCAGTCGCGACAGCACCTACTTCTCGATGTAAGGTTGGTAGAGTTTTCGGGACTAAGTTTAGGCAACCTTTACCTTGATCAGCTGCTCCTTGGCAATCCTCTTGACTGCGAACTCGCCCTTTGCGTTTCTTGAGAGAAACACCTCGCCGAAGGTGCCCTTGCCGAGCTGGCGGACAACGGGATAGCTATCCACAGTCGACTTCTTTTTCTACATTGCCAGATATAATATAGGAGGTCGGTGCGTGTCTTCCAACGACTTTCAGCAAGACGTAGTTTGTTTGGATTTTGGAGCGGCTGCCCGAAGAGAGAAATAGAAGGTCGGGCGGTTTTAATGCGACTCAACGAGCCAATTTGATATAAACGTAAGTGGTATGAAGTTTCTCTTGGTAGGGCTTGCAGCTTTGAGTGTTGTTGCTGTTGCGGAGGAGGAGTGTTTTGACTTTGATTGTCAGGACATTGCTAAGCACCAGTCCAATATCGTCAAGGGCAAGTACAATAAGGTGTCCGGCTTCTACAATGAAATCAATGGCTACGAGAACAGGGTTAAGGGTGAGAGGAACGTCGCTGCTGGCACCCATAACGTCGCGACTGGCAGGCATAACAGACTTTTCGGTGAAAAAAATGCTGCCTATGGTGAGGACAACCTACTGGAGGGTGTCTACAATCAAGCTGATGGCATAAGCAACGACCTTTACGGTTAGTACAACATCGCTGATGGTCAAGCCAACACTGCTCGAGGTTACAGGAATGTTGTGGTGGGTCACGGCAACTATGCTGAGGGCAAGAATAACCAAGCCTTTTACAAGGATAACCGCATCTTGGGTCGCGATAATCTCGCTATCGGTGTCCGAAATACCGAAATTGGCATTAATAATGTCGCAGTGGGTGAGGATAACGCACTCAAGGGTCGCGACAACGTTGCCTTCGGACGGCTGAACACCCTTGTTGGCAACCTCAATGTTGCCAAGGGTGATGCCAACAATGTTCACGGCGATGCTAACAGGGCTTTTGGTTTCGACAACAATGTCGATGGTATTAAGAACAGTGTTTATGGTAAGGCCAATAGTGTGGATGGAGATCTCAATATTGTGAAGGGCAGGAGGAACACAGCGCTGGGTGTCAGCAATCTCGTGGTGGGAGAAGCTAATAAAGCCTCTGGTTTTGCGAATGAAGTGCATGGTTATGGCAACGGTGTCAAGGGAGCGCAAAACTTGCTTATCGGTAACACAAATGGTGTCCTGGGCAATGACAACATTGCAAAGGGTCAGAGCAACTACGCTAAGGGTTACAACAACATCGCTTGGGGAGCTGATAATGCGTTGTATGGCAAGAACAATCAGGCAAAGGGATACGGCAACCTTCTTAAGGGTAGCAGCAACGTTGTGGTCGGCAGCCACAACCTCGCCGAAGGAGAAATCAACAAGGTCGCAGGTGACTTCAACCGGGTCCGTGGTATCGATAATCGCGTGAAGGGCATTGGCAACGAAGTGAAAGGCGCAAAGAATTGCGTGGAAGGCTAAGGCAACGAGGTCGGCGACTTCTGACATGACATACCACAATCATTTATTCACCTACGTGGTTCCCACCGTATAGACCATATCACGAGATAAGCTCGTACTGGTTGCCCGACTTGAATAGTCTGTTGAGTACACCATCGAGTATGCTAGCTATCATGTAGGCACCACCGATGATAGCGCAGAGCTCGATCAGGAACTGCAGGACACTTATTCGGTTGGGGTAGATGTCCACGATCATGCCACCCACTCCGTAGTTAAAGTAGACGGCTGGCATGTGCTGCACCTGTGCGTAGTTATGGCTGAAGGTATACTGGAAAGTCTTGGTAAAGCCAAACACCACTGAATCCTCATAGATAGTTGGCACCACGTCAATGTGGTAGTGCGAAACAAAGCTGTGTCCGGGAGTGGTTGGCATCTCCTTTATCTTTTGGGTGTTGCGCAATCGTCGGAGTTCGGCCTCAGGATGCTGCTTTTCTACGTAGTCAATAGCCTCTTTCTGCCCAAAATAGAAATCGTGGATCTTGTGACTGGTGTCCACTGTAGTGATGATCCCTTCGATGATCAGTCGGCTGTATAGATTTTGGTATGCATGTGTTGATACGTGGAAGTTGCCTGGAACCTCCTTGACGGTGAAGGATCCGATCAACCTGCACCCGTACTTCTTCTGGAAGGCCTCCTTGGCCATATCAAACTGTTTGTACTGGTTGGGTTCATTGAGAATCTCAAAGTTACCCGCCTCGATGAAGTTGCCATTCTCGTCAATGCGACGCTTGGCTATCGACCCAATATTGGGATGATGCGACATGAGCATATCCTGGATATCCAACGAGATGATTTCGCAAGGATACTTGGGGAACTCGATGTCGATGTTGATGCTACACTCGCCCACACTGTTACGTCATTTCGTCGCGGGTAATTGGATCATCGGCACGCAGCTCCGACTTGTACTCTGGAAACAGGAAGGCTCGGGACTCGAAGAACACAAGCACCAGCAGAGTCACCACCGTAAGGATGCTAATGAACCCGCCGATATTGGTGCCCTCGCTTAAGTCCTTAGGAATCTTCTTGTAGACGTCAAGCTTCTTGATCTTGGCTGCAAGCGAACTCATATTATATCAACACGTAGGGTAGTGCAGGTGTCACTTCACCACGAACGTTGAGCTCAGTGTGCGTGTTATTGGCGGCCGGTCGAAACGCTCGCTTGTACGGTCACGGTGCTGCAGGCGCTGTTCCAGCTTCTACTGCGCACGAAGTTTCCTGGTCATGTTCCTACGGTAAAATTGCATGGAGTACTCAATCAGCAGTTGGTCCTTAAAGCGTTGCTCCTTGTACAGTTCGAGTTCGGCTTTGAGCTGCACCACCACAGTTTAGAGCGAAGTTGTGCGGGAAAGGTGGCTTTGCAATCGCTGCAGCTCCATCTGTTGGTTGGCCAGAAGAGCATTGTACTTTTGAATGGACTCACTAAACTATTCGTTATTGGCTGCCATCAGCATCTCTTGCTATTGAAGCTGTTCCCTCAGTCGAACATTTTACTCAATGACATCGGATGCGACGCTCAACCCTTCATACTCTTTTAGTGTGGCGTTGCTTGGCTTCTTTTCGAGTGTCTGCAGCTGTTCTTCGTACTTACGCAGGATCATACGAAGATTGCGATTCTCCTCAACGATATCCTGCAGTTCCGATTCCGCTACGGTCGCAACTCTCTATTCCACCCGTGACAGCAGCCGGATCTGGTTATCCACGAACTGCCTCTTCTTCCGCTCAGATGCTTAGTCATTGGGTTAGAACTTATGCAAGTTCATGGAACATGCCGAAAAGGATTCGTACAGGTGCCGGAAGCTACGGTAAAGACTTAGCGAGTCGCTCTCCTCATAGAGCAGCTAAGCAAACCGATTCATTCTGTCAGTGACAAGCAAGAGGGACTATAGCACAGTCAGCACTATCGATTGGTTGCTCTCCAGTAATCTACGTAGGCTGGTGATGTTACCTCAGCTGCCCATTGCTCTATGTTGGTTGTGGAGACAGATTTACCTTATCTCCAAGATCTTTAATTTACCGTCTGGAACGATCCTTGGTCGAGGCCTAACATGTCGATAGTTGAGGAAGCTCACCGATAACCCTACTAACCGCCTTCTGCACCTCACTGCGATGCTGCAGCACGATATGGAAGGGCTGGCTGCTGGTCGATAGCATGGACATCCACCGAAAACACTAATATTATTCGAACGCGATAACCATCGCCGATTGTCGGCAGCTGATACGATTAGAAAATTATTGAGGTGACTGAGCTCGTTCTAATTAAACATTCCACAAACAACTGTCATGCAAGCGGCTATGACGAATTAATATGCACGGGGAATTGAAAATATGGCACGGAATGTTCAGTCGGTGGAGGGCCTGCCATGCCGAACTTCACGGCGAGACTCTTAGTCTCTATGAAGAGCATGTAGCCACCCCACTTTACAGCTTGGAAGTCAACAATGCAAGCGTCACGCCAGTCGTGGATGATCCTCTCAAGTTCATCATCCGCAGCGGCGATACGGTGCTGCATCTGCGTGCTGAATCGACTACCGAGAGGGTGCTGTGGATGCGGGCTCTCCTTAAAGGCCGCGAAGAGGCGATTGACAGAAGCATCAAGTCGATGGAGTTGCATAACAGAACAAATAGTAATGGATGGAGTTCAAGTGTTGCGGCTGTACGGCAACTGTTAGATGAAATCAACCGCTACCGGCATGAGCTATCGGATCAAGTAAAAGCACTACTGCCGTTGCTGAATAGGGATGGGTCTGAGACTGGTGCTAAAATAGTCCAGGCAGCTGATGACCTGAATAGAACTCTGATTGAATTGGCAAGGATAGTTGAGCAACCTCCTACCGTCATTTCGGCACCTTCCATAGCAACAGCACGATCAAATGACACCTCGCCAATAAAAAGTCTAACTGCCCTGCACTACGAGTAGGAACATAACTCCAGAGCAGGTACAGGAAGTCGCAATAAGGTCAACCAACCCTCAGTGCAACGAGAAGAATCAATCTATGAGGAATAGTTCCAAGACATCAAGGAAATGAATAACCTCAATGAATCGCTGAGCAATTACCATTCCTTCATCGATTAGGGTTACGATGGACTCACAGATGTGCATGCCAATAGTGATTGGAGATACGGCAGGGCAGATTCGTTTCAGCACAACCGTGAACATGTTCCATCAGCGAGCACCGCAATTCTGAAGAGAGTAAAAATAGGTTGTATTCAGAAACTATTGAGCCAGAATAGGGTATATCAGATCCTGCCTAACATTCTATCGAACAGCTCTGTGAGGCACGGTCTTCCTCAACCGGCCACCCGCTAGCAGCAAATCAACATACTGGGAGTCATCAAGGGAGTCATCGGCTAGGACATCTTCAGCTTGAATCTACCAAGTACCTGATTGGTAATTGAGTCGCCACCAACGAACCGATATCGACTCTACAAAAGCTTGCCGAACAGTTTATCTATGAGGATCTCTTGGTGAAAGCTAATGCAGAGGAGGACAGTTCTAAACGCCTCCTACTTGTGCTTGCCTTCGCAATATCAGGTTATTCTACCCAAGTTAACCGCGCAAAGTTACCCCTGAAGCCATTGATCGGGGAAACCTTCGAGCTCGCCGATTAGCGCTTTCAGTATGTCTCGGAACAAGTTAACAGGCACACCAGTGCATTTCATTGCGAATCTACAAGCTACGTCGTCGAGGGTAGTTTGTAATACGATACACGCTTCACAGGCAAGGCTATTGAATCCACTCCTAAAGGTAGCGTCTTCGTGTTTCTAAAAAGACCCAAACTTTTGGTTAGTTTTGTGAGGTGTGCCACACGCGTCACCAACCTGGTCTTTGGAGAGGCGCAGATGAATATCTCGGGGGAGATGACTCTTAACGATGAGCGAAACGATATAGGCTTTGCCAAGCTCAAAGGAAAATCTTCGCTGTTTGCTTAGCACGGCCGAAACGAAGTCGAAGGCTGGCTAAAACATGCCGGCGCCATCCGCTACGTTATTGATGGTAAGTACGACGAGTTCCTTGATGCTTTTGAGATGCGAACTAAATTGAAGACTCGGATTTGGTAGATGAAGCACCGCCAAAGACCATAATTCTACAACTTCACAGACTATACCATTCAGCTGAATAACCTCACTCATGAACTGTTCGAGCGAATACCTACCACAGACGCCCGCCTTCGCCCCGATTTACGTGCCTTGGAAAACGGAATGATAGAATTAGCGGAGTTCTAACGCTAACGCCTCTACGGAAAATAGAAAGAGCTGGAGCATCTAAACCCGCCATTGTGGTTTGTTCGTGCCACACACCCGCTAACCGGCTAACTCTACTTCCAAACTAACAACAGATACTGGCCCAGTCGTTAATACGGGAGCTGGTAGCGCTGTAAAGACATCTTCTGAGGGAAGCATATGATGGTACACACACTATCACTTCGGGTGCTTACTGTTTATGAGTTCAATGAACTCCTGCTTTGTCGGTGGCTTTGCTGTTTGTTTGGGTTTGCTACTGAACGTCGTGGTAACTGACTTGATATTTTTTGTCGATTGAGGAAGTCGAGGGAGTTAAGATTTGAGTTTGTTCGTTGGGCTTTTCAACGAGAGCCCCGGTGGGAGGGTTTTCAGTGAGTTTGCGCCGACTGTCGGAATTTTCACCTCCAACTTGCCGAGCTTATCGGCGACTGCTGCGGACGGCTTCTTGATCTCCACCTCCACAGTCCGGTTTAGCTTTGGTTGCACTGTGGTCACCGATGGAGAATTCGTGCGGGTTCCTTTCTCATGTTTTCCCGTCGGGATGGTTGTTCTCACTTTGTTGGAGGTAAAAGACGACTCACGGTCTTTCTCGCCAAGTTACTTCTTGTTCAGTTTGCCCTACAGTTTCCTTGTAGAGCAGAACTAGGCATCAACACTTTGCCGTTCGTACAGATCCTTGATTGGATAGTCTTTTGGCGGGGTGGCCTTCAATACTATGGAGTTGCGGATAGCTGCTTGGTAGAGTGGTATGAGACACGCCCGATAGTCCTCGTAGTGCTTCTCGTAGAACTCCCCAAGCTTTCGAATTTTGAGCTTCGCTAGGTCAACTAGCCTCTGACGATGTTGCTCGTTCCTGCGCGGCTCTTCCAACTATCCTGCATGGCACAAGTGAAGTACGCTGGCAGAAGCTGATGAACTTTTCTATTTCCAGTCCAAGGAGGGGTAACAACTCCAACCTATGCTGAACTGTCCAATAAAACATGGGGATATAATCGAGCTGACAAACCCACCTTTCTGTCGGAAGATGTCGGAACAACTTCTATAATACAATTAATTTTGGGCGATTCAAACATTTAAATGCATCAGGTTACATTGCAGACCTACAGCTACCGCAGCCTTGCAGATCGATGCCAACGACTGCAGGACTACACGGCGCTTGCTGCTACCGTCCAAGCTGCCTTCTCATAGCCCCAGGTACCTTCCCAAGCTATGAAGGCCCTAAACGAAAGCTTCAAGCTGAACCTCTACAAGTTCAGCGATAGGACCAACCATAACGTTGATTTGGACTTTGTGATGCGGTTCTTTGATGAGCTTGCCGGTGGCAGCACCGTGGCTAACACGCTAGTGTTGGGAACGGTGGTATTTTCTAACTTATTCAGGAGAAGCTGCTGCAGCAAATCGAGGCTGGAAGCACTCCCCGAGGCAGCATGCTACGCGTCTACTTCATTCTCCTTCTCGACCTGCAACTTCTTCTACCCTAACATGTCGGAATTCTGAAAATCCTTGCGCACCACCTTGAGGTGCTACCAGCTGACTCCCTCAAGGTGCTGGCAAGATGGCTGTGCGACATCGACCGACAACGCTTCGGACTGATGGTATCAATGGTTCAAAAGACCCTTTCGCAGCACATTCTGAAGCTGCTTCCAACTGAGAGCCTGGACGAGCTGGACCCTGTGATGATGACCGATAGGATCTCGGCGTGTTGCCGCTACTTGGAGCTGCTCTATCACAGGTTTAAAGTGGCAATTACTTAGCAACTAGCTAAAAATTCGCTTGCCGCTTGACAGCTTTAAGAACTCCGAAGTGATGAAACACTTCGACCCTACCGAACAGTTCAAGCTCAACTACAAGGGCATCAGGATTCTTAACTTCATGCTGTTCCCATTCCTGCTCAGCATCGACTACAAAAATGTAAAAAACGCTCACTAACGGTAGAGACTGCTGGAAATTGAAACGAGGGTTGAACACCATATCAACATGCAGCGAGGCCTCACCAACATGATCAACGGGGTTATTGATTAGGAACTCAAGCCCAACCAGACTGTAGTCAACTCCTTGTACTTCATGCTGCAGGTCAACCGCGAGACTATTCTGGACGATTCCATTGAGAAGTTGTCAAGGACCAAGAGTAGCCTCAAAAACCCACTAAAGGTTGCCTTCCTTGGTGAGATGGGTGACGATGGTGGAGGCGTCAAGAAAGAGTATTTCCAGCTGTTGATCAAGGAGATTTTCAATCCCAACCGTGATCTGTTCGTCACAAAGGGCAATGGTAGACTGCACTGGTTCAATGCTCAGACCTTTGAAGCACCGATAATGTTTGAGTTCCTTGGCATGATTCTTGGGCTGTCGATCTACAACACCACTCTCCTCGAGTTGAAGTTCCCCAAGGTGCTATACAAGAAGCTCTTACAGAGGCAGGGACAGACGTTGGATGCACTTGAGGAACTGAAAGAGATCGAACCAGATTACTACAAAAGTTTCAAGTATTTGCTGGAGACCCAAGAAAGCTTAGACACGCTTGAGATGACATTCGAGGCCGAGATGGAGAACTATGGCATCAAGACTGTGCACCTGCTGAAGCCATACGGCAATATGATTGCGGTCACCCAATCCAACAAGAACGAGTACGTCCATCTGTACGCTGATTGGTTGCTCAATAAGTCTGTGTAGCGAGAGTTCACTGCCTTCAAGCGTGGGTTCGACAAGGTCGTCACTTCCAATGTTATCCACGTACTGCCCAATGTTATTCAGTTGTTCTCTGCCGAAGAGCTCGAAAGGATCATCTGTGGCTGCTAGACACTCGATTTCAAGGAGCTTGAGAAGGTAGTCAAGTACGAGGGTGGGTTCAGTGAGCGTTCATCTACCATCAGAGCACTCTGGGATATCCTCCATGGCTACGACCTGACCATGAAGAAAGCATTCCTGTTCTTTGTGACAGGTAGCGATAGGGCGCCCATCCGCGGACTGAGCAGCCTTAAAATGACAATCCAGCGAGAGGCTGATGGCGAGAACCTTCCCTGTTCACGAACATGTTCAAGCGTGCTGCTGCTACCTGACTACGCTACCCGATAGAAGCTTCGCCAGAAGTTAACACTGACCTTACAGTTCAAGGAAAGCTTCGGACTTATTTGACTGATCACTGCATACTTTTTTTTGTTAGGATAAGCGTGTGTAACTGTAAAAGGCATTATGTAATCAATAGCGTGGGATCTCGAGCTTGGGAGTACCAGGACGCAAGTCATTGATGTTCAGGGCATCGGATCGGCCTGTCTTCGGTTGGGACTGTGGAACGTATCGGAATTGGTAGGGTTGCGTTGGACGGTTCTCGTACTCTGCACGGTCATAAAGGTTAGCATAGGTCCCGATACCTTGTTCAGCTGGCAGAGGCTCAATAGGCTTAAACACGCGAAGTTCAGGTTCAGTTTGCATTCTTTGTTGTGCTTAGCGATTTTGATTGAACTCAGGACTGAAACTGCTAACTCTTTGCTCAGGAGGATGTCCTTGCCCAATAGTGGATTGATGATCGAAATATGAATGCTTAAGATCCATGTCTCTGCCGAGCATGGGTTGTATATTCTGTTGCTGCTGGTATGTCACCTCCCCATGCCGGACTGCTTCGACACGGTGCACAGAGTAGTTGCGAGTTTGCTGTTGAGACTATTATCGCTGTGGAGCCCTTCTTCCCAACATTGCTTTGATCTCTTCAGGGCTCAGAATTTTATCGGTAAGCTTCTTTTCATCCTGAAGAGTCTTGACAGAACCACTGACGCCCTGAAGGTTGCCACGACTTGAGTTTTTATTGAGCTGAACAGTTTCAATCACGGATCTCCAATCCTTTGATTCAAGGCTTTGACTGTTAGGCTTGCTTGAATGTGGGCGGAATGAGCCCTGTGGTTGATCCTGGATGGAGCTGTGTATGCTGTTGACCTCCTGCGTAACAAGCTTTGTGTTTATGTGAATGCTCGCTGTATTCTTGCTGACTATAGGCTACGCCTGGCTATGCAGGTACATGTAGCCCTGGTTGCGGTTGTGATCTACATTCTCCTTCCTCTCAACGATGTCGTAGTGAATGTTACGTTCAGCTGGCTTGGGCTGTGAGTTCTCCATAGACAGCTTCTGTATTGGCGATACCATGTCCAACTGGTGCTTTTCGATTGGACTGACATGTTGCTGCTTTGGTGGCTCATACGCCCGTTGCTCTAGATTGTGGTGACTATGCACAGGCGTTGTTAGCTACTGGACTGTGTGGGGAGACAGGGCTTTCTGTTCGATATGTGCAAATGGTCGAATTCCAACAGGTTGAGCTGCCGGTTTTGGACTGTATATTAGCTGCTTATTGATTTCGGTGAACTGACTATGTGCGTCGCCTGCAGGCTGAATATTCTGCTGGGAGCGCACATGCTGCAGTGGCTGTCGAAGTTCATGCGATGAGGCTGGTCTACTGTTGGTTGTTTCCCCCTCTGGTAGAATAGAAGTAAAGTTCTGCAGAATATTGGTTAGTGTGGCTGCGGAAAAGCTAATGCTAATCTTTGGAAACCTCACAGTAGGGTAGGTTTCTGCGTAGTGCTGAATCACTGCCTTCACAGACCCCTTCGTAATCTTTTCCTATCTCCGCTCCAGCTCGAACAGCCTATCTTCGGTGAGTGTGGCAGCTTCAATCCGAGCAACGAACTCCTCGAAGAAGGTGTTAACGGTCTGCTCAATTTGATTTTTCTGAGCAAGCAGAACACCCATAATGGAATCGCGGCCCTGCTTTACAACAGTGTGTACCTGCCGACACCGCCGAATGAACAGTTGTAGCTCCTGCTGAGCCTTCTCCCTGGAACTTAAGTAGCAATCGAGGTGCGGCTACGTATTCTGCTTTTCGTGTTCGGCGAGGTGAATTGGTTAGCAGATGTCGCATAGCGGCAGCGTGCACTCGCCTAAATCAATTGCAGTTGATACGGCTTTAGCAGAATTTCGTTATGCGGTTCTCCTTGTGAAACAGGCATTGGGGTTGCTCAACTGCTGAACGTGCGGCGCCATCTTGTTTAACCACACCACCGAAGATCCGCTTATGCTGGCCTCTCACTGAGCTTCCTGATTCACGTTGTTGGTTCGCCCCGAGGGACAGTTCCATCATGCAATTTTAAATTATGGGTGCAACCCTGCATCAACAGATAATCAGTCAGTGATTTAGGCATGCTCATCCACAATCGGCTCTGGGGGGATTTCGGCTGGTCTGTCAATTTCAACGGCTTCGTCTTATTGGTCAACTACCTTCTCGAGTAACTCCAACAGGGACTCTTCATGTTGGTCTTGCATGTAGTTGTGTACTGCCTTCTGCACGGTCTCACCGTCCATTTCGAGTGCTCTGTCGATCTCCATAGCACTTAGACCGAAACTACGAAGAATTTCTCTGACGATATTTGGAAGCTCCTCTTTCTCATATTGTTATAAGCTCTCTTTAAGCTCCTTGCTTTCGATTGGTCCGAACGAATGGCGTCGGATGATCTTCATAAGCTTGTTTTCCTTTGCGTTTAGGCGTGTTCTGACTACTGGGGTCAGTTCTCCATGCTAACTGGCCAGCAGTTTGTGGATGAATTTTCTAGTGTATTCGTCTTCCTGAGGAGTCATCAACAAGATCTCCAAGTTCTCAAGCAGCTACTCGTCATTGTTGGTTACTTCGTACAGTTGCCATAAGCTCGTTAGCTTTGGATCGCTGTCATCCCACAACCGTAGCTTCTCCAACAACGGCTCAGGGCAGCCACTTCTCTCCAGTTGCATGAGGATGCTCGATTTTGTGCGCATATCGGCTTCCAGCTTCTCCTCTGACTTGATCTCTTCGATAGCACTAAGCTTCTTGACTCGTGAGTTTTGCTGCCAGTCTCTGACATACCTCATTACGAACGAGGCGAAGTCTCTGCCGGCTTCAAAGGTATCAATGATTCCTTCGATGAGTGGTATGACCTGTTTGTTGAAGTGTTCGATAACGAGTTTCCTCTCCTCTTCATCCAGGAAGCTCTTGGTAAGCTCATCAGCGACTCTCCTCTCAAAGCAGTAGGAGTTCAACAGATCGAGATTCTCGAAGAGTTCACCACTGTCTGCATTCATGTGATAGAGCTCACAGATTCCCTTAAAGACTCGGGAATAGCGTTCGATAGCGTACGCCAGCATATTAGGATGTTCATAGATCTGCCCCATGAAGAACACAATTCGATTTACGAAGGTGTCTAGCTCGGTTTGCTCGGTACGGAGTGACGGTTGCATTCTCATGATAATCGACATTGTGTCCAGCAGCTCCTTCTCATTTTTGTCCGAGAGGTAGCTCTAGAAGGCAGCAATCAACGCGAAATTTTCATCAATGAAGCTCGTTCGCAACCACCTAGACTTGCTATCGCTGAGTTTACCTTAGTTTTAAAGCGCTATCAACAGGTACTTGAAACATGTGTACTTGTGCATTCTTTGGCAGCCTATGGCGCGTTCGCTTTTCCTCATGAATTTTCTACCATAGCTACGAATGATACTTCACGTCGACTTTGCTGAATGGCGCGTTATGCTGCTTCGCCACAATATACTCACGGAGGATGAGGAACAGCTGAGGTGATTGCTATGCCGACATCTTCTGCAGGCGCTGTTGGGTGCGTTCGGGAAGGTCTACGCACTGGATCATCTCAGTGAATTCCTTCTCCCAGTACGGGCTATCGTAGAAGGCTTCGAGCTCTTCGATGCGGTTCTCCTCCTGCTTCTGTGCTGAGTCTTTCGAATCTACAGTAAACCTACAGCCCTTACCGAAACTGTCTTACTCAATGCTGCAATCCTTCGATCGGTTGGTATTTGCCTTGTGTTCGTTCGGGATTTCTTCTTTAATATTCTTCAGCGAAGGCAGCGAAGATTTCTTTTTGAGGAGCTTTGGTGGGTCTTTGCGAAGTTCCTTACGCAGTTCGTTTAGGAATGTCTATAAGTCAGCCTCAAATCTGAAGTTCTCGAAGAAGCAGTAAATTGGGGAGCCCTCAATCTGTTTTTACCGTACAAAATACTCCACCTCTTTTGAAATAAACTCTGCTTTGAAGATGCTGTCCAATCTGCTGTCCATGGCTTTGCGGATTGCCGGAACTATCTCAGGGTCGTTGGGAGATTGCTAGACCTGCTGTACTAGCTGCTGGATGCTGGGGTCGGATGCCCGCAACAAATGAACCCACAGTCCGTACTATTCGGCATTGAACTCGTCTGAACGCTTCAATAGCAACTTTTCGACGTTGCGATAGGTGTGCTCCAGGGACTGTTGTTGCAACTGCTTCAATGGCGAGAAACCACTGCTTTGACCTTGCTGCAATGGCGAGAGATCCTCAGGGGACGGACAAGGTGAGTCCAGTTCCTTTTCTGATTTCTCTTATTTCTCTGGGAAGCTGGGCTTACGGCTTGCACCAAACTAAGGCACCTATTCTAATTTTAGGAGTTCTTCTTGAAGTACGTTTAGGTCAAGTGCCCTATTATCGACTGAGCCATGTTCTTCTTGTGTTGGCTTAACATCACTTTTGGATGGTAATCTGCTGGGCTGGTGAGGAGATGTCTGCTTCGATGGTTGCCTGCCTGGAGGACTCTCACGAACCTGGTTACGAGGGTTCCTCGGTATGCATCGAGATATGGGCCTTGCCATAGTCCTTGAATTTGCAGCAATAATCACAAGATTGTTTGCTAAAGTAAGCTTGTCGTATTAGCGGCTTAGGAACCCTGCAAAGTAGCTCATAACTTCCTCGTTCTCCTCGATCAGCAGTGTCTTTACGGTGTGCAGTTCATCCTCGAGGATTACATCAGCGAGCCCATCGAGTATCTATAAATAGTTCTCAACCTTGACTATGCCCACATCAGAAACGGACTTCTTGAGGTTACTCTTTCGCTGCTCTTCTCTCGATATGGGCCTGTCCTGTTCGTTACTATCATTCAAGTGAGAACGATGCAGTTCCGCCATAACCTCCACCCTGAACGTTTCGTAGTCCGTGTCCACCAGGTTGCGGCAGTAGGTTCTGCAGAACTAAGTAAACTTGTCGTCAAGCATGGTATTGAGTTTCCGGTATTCGTGACTGTTGACACTCCCATCCTGCGACATCTGCTGCAGGTAGTCTTCAACAGTTTCCCTCGACAACCTCTCCAGAACATTGTTTGTGAGAAACGATGGGCAATCGTCATCCAGTGCGTTGTGGTTGGCTGCTTTGTTTGATTATTATGCTTGTTGGAACTTTGCCCATTTCAGGATAGCAGTTTCCAGCATGGCTTCGAAATTGTTACGGATTGCCAGCTCGCACACTTTCTTCTTTCCTGCATACACAAGCACCAGCGGAGACACCACAGAAAACTTTCTGACAGCTTTGGTGTTGAGGACGTGATAGAACATTGTAGCTTACTGATGCCTGTTGGCCATACCGTTGAGTTTGGTGAGCAGCTGTGCTTTGTATGGTTGCTCCTACAGCACGAACACCAACGATAAAGAGCCGGGATCCGCCAATACAACCCTCTCGATGCTTCTGAGGTCGTGCACGTAACCAAGGTTGCCTACATCAATCACACCACCCGTACTTATTTCTGAGGTGGTGCTGCGCTGTTGGTTATCACTGACCATCGGTGGCGGTTGCTGCACAAAGGAAGTCGACATGTTATCGGAAGTGACTAAGCTAAACCATTGCGTTACATGAAATTTCAAGCTGGTCGGTGGCCTCCATGACATCAACCACCTCTCCATAGAACTTGGCCTTCTGCTTGCAAAAGCTTTCCGTATCGTAGTACTAGCCTAATGTTAGCGGGAAATTGTGCCTGATTCCGAACGGAAGCCGAGTATGGGTCCCTTGACATTGAAAAGCTGGTTGAGCATGCGAGCCAACCGTTCCTCGGGGATGCGTTGAGTGAGCTGCAACCGTTTGATGTTGTTGCGATAGCGGAAGGAAATCATTTTAAATTATAGCTTAGTGATGGAATTGCGGTGCGCCTGACGAACCCGCTAGCGCACATGTGGGGTATTATTGTATGTAAAAAATTGCTTGGTAGGGTTACGTCAAATTCTAGAAGCAAGCATAGCTGCTGTATTATATATCTGTCGATGAGTCAAACTTAGGCACTCAACACCCTCACAGCCAAGACAACGGAACATGTTTCCAATCAAACCAACACCTCACCCATCGTCAATGAACAGCTGGGTTGCAAAAACGCTTCATAAGGTGCATTGGATGATGATGGTGTGGATCTCTACGGGGTGTTGGGACTCAAACATACGGCTTCCCATAGCGAAGTAGAATTAGCCTTCAAAAAGAAGGCTTCGGAGTGCTTACCGTCCAAAAACCCTTAGGGAAATCGCTTGAGCCTTCAGAGGAAGTTTAATGATGTCACTTACGCATACTCCATCTTGGTGGATCCTGCGAGACGTGACGACTACGACCAGATCAAGCACTATCACTTTTCCAAGCAGCAGGCTCTCCAACAGTTCGAGGACTTCTTTAAGCAGTACGGCTTGTTGCCTGACGAAGAGGAATTCTTTAGGAGGCACTACCCCAACCGTAAACGAACTTACTACGATGTGCTAGACCTCCCCAAGAACGCTACTGACTCTCTTATTCGGGAAAGCTTCCGCAAGAAGGTACTTTCGTTACATCCATCAAATTTCGCAGGGGAGAAACACCGTGAAGAAGCGTTCAGGTAGCTCTGTGAAGCTTACTATCATCTGAGCGACAAGTCAAAACGCAGACTATATGATAAGCTGGAGTTCCAAAGGGTTCCCACGTTCCAGGCCCATGCACAGTTCAATAACTATTTTGGGGATTCGAAGGAGTATGAAAATTAAGAGGATAGGAATGTACTAGGAGAGTTCGTAAGGAAGACCTCACTGAGAGAAAACCGGTAATTGGTGCAGCCGAACCCTTAACTTCCTGAGGAGGAGCCACACCACGTAGTCGAGGAAGTAACAAGACAGACAGTGGAATCTATTGGCCCTGAAGGCCCTACACGAAAGACCATAACCCGCAAAACGTCCGTAATCGACGGCAAGACAAACAGCAGGGATGTGGAGTAGACCAAAAACCCCGACGGCACAATCAGCGTTACGTAGACTGTAAAGGACATCACAGGCGAGCACACCAACAAGTACACCCTTCCAAAAGACAGCAAGTCAGCACTCTTCGAGAAATGATAAAAGTTCAAACACAAACACCCGAGTTTCATTATAATATCATATGCAGCTGAAATGCGCACTCCTAATTCTGGTGGGAGCTACTGTCGTCAGCTGCCAATCCTTCGAATACTACAACTCGAGCATGCAAGCGGCGACTACCTCACAACAGCCTTAGGTCATCGTTGACAAGACATCACGACAGTTGTTTGCATGTACAGTCTCAGGCAGTACGCAAATAAGGGTGTACAAACTGGTGGGAAGTAGCTACCAGCTAAGTCAAACCATCTCGGTTGGTATCTCCGTTACGTCGTGCACTATCTCTGCTGACGGTTCGACAACGGTCGTGGTTGGAGGCAGCAGCAGTTCAAAGGTATACTATCGCAACAGCACATCGGCTTCCTTTTCGACAAACGTCTCGTTAAATGGCTTTTCAACA
>Ga0075152_10000711_pt1 | contig 24214 bp, 18 predicted proteins | sample JI61114C2DNA_FD_70964 | JGI IMG/M metagenome (GOLD analysis project Ga0075152, IMG submission 70964) | Wastewater effluent complex algal communities from Wisconsin, to seasonally profile nutrient transformation and Carbon sequestration -... | ecosystem: Engineered > WWTP > Effluent > Algae...
CCGGCAAAAGCCCCAGGCAAAGCCGCCACCAACATGGCAGCGACCAGCCCTACACGGACCAGCGGACGTTTTCCATTTTGCCAACGATCAAATAGCGCCGAGATGGCGAGAGCAGCCGGAACAACGGCGAAAGCCGAAGCCACCGATACGGTACGGAACACCAAGAGCGAGAGCAGCACAGCATAGCCAACGAGAAAGGCAAGCGTTGCAAAATCGGCAGTGCGCCTGCTGCGCCACAGCCAGCCAATGGCGAACAGTCCGACCAGAGGCCCGGCAAGCAACGACCAAGCCGCGTTGCTGCTTTGCCTCCACACTGGCAGTCCCTCGCGCACACTGACATACCAGTAATCGCGCACCACAGGGTCCATTTCCGCAAAGGCCCCGGTCGCGCATTGCGGTGCCATCGCCAGCATTGCGCCAAGCACGGCTCCCCCTGCAACCAGCACCGCTGCAATCCGCCAGCGCTTGTGCGCCGGTCTCAAATGGATGACGGGCAAAAGGATAGCGGTTGCTGCTCCGATCGCCACGATATGCACCGGCGAAATCGTGTCGCAATATTGCGCCGCCCAAAGCCCTTGCGCCTGTGTTCCAAAGAACAGGGCAAAGCTCGCTATGCTGAACGCAACCAGCGTCCAGAATAGCCGAACACCCTCACCCTTTTCGGTAATCCAGCGCCAGCCGAGCAGCAGGAAGAAGGCAGCGGTCAACGGCGCGCCTTCAAGCGAGATATGGAGCCAGACCGAAAGCGCCAAACCAAGCACCAGTCCGCCGGTTTTGCGATTTTCCCGGAACAGCGACCATAATGCCAGCACCGCCATCGCGATCTGCCAGCCATGGTGGTCTATCCGCATTGGCCGGTTCTGCATCAAAATGGCAGGCGCCATATAGGCGAGCACCAGCGCGATCAGCGCCGCCCGGTTCCCGCCAAAACGCCGGGTGATAGCCGCGAGCAGGAAGGCAATAGCCGTCAGGATCGACAGCGGAACGATGGTCCCGGCGAGCATTTCCGCCCGTGGCACCCCCACCAAAGGCGAGGCCAGCGTCACGATCAACGCCAGTGGCAGTTCAATCAGCCGCGACCAGTGCATCGGCGCGCCCTGCGGCGCATTCATGCGGTATTGGGTGGTATCAAACCAGCTTTGTCCGCCCAGGAAATCGCGCAATTGCACCAGCCGTAACTGGTCATCGGGGTCCCAGCCACTGCGCGTCGAAATCTGCGCCCAACCCGACCAGATCAGGAAGAGCGAAACGGCGATCCCGATCAGGATCGCCGGTCCGAATGGAAATCTGTCCGCGCGTTGCTCGCTCATCAGGATTGCCTGTTAGCGGGTTTCAGCAACGGCAGCACTGTCCTTGTGGCGCAGATAGAGCCAGGGAACATGTTCCGGATCAAACTGCGTGCGGTGATGACGGTCGAAATATGGCGGCATATGGTCGCCTACCAGCAATATGTCCGATTCAGGGAAGTCCTTAGCGGTTATTTCCTTGATCAAAGCAATATCGATATCGTGATAGATAGTGAACTGACGGCAAATTTGCGGAAAGTCGCGCGCCAATACCGGAGAGACACGCTCGCAATTGTCGACATCGAGATTCAACCCCGGCGGCACCGGCAAATGCGAGTTGAGTGTCAACCAATAGAGAAAGGTCGGCTTTTCCGCGGCCCGCAATGTGTTGCCGATATGCGCTGGAATATCCCGGTCGCAGGCCCCGGCAAACACACCACCGCAACGACGCGCACCGGCTTGGCGCAAATCCTTTTCAAACTCACGCTTTTCGAAGCCGATATTGGGATACCATAGGCCGCGCTTGAAAAAGGTTTCGGTAAAGCTGTGCATGGCGATTGTCGCATAGCCTTTTTTGGCCATTTGAGCGGGCATGCAACCATCATCTTTCTTGTCGACCAGATCATAATAGTCGCCCCAGCGGCCGCACAATTCGCGGACTTCGCCAGCGGTGGTGCTGTTATAATAGAGCGTCTTGCCCTCACTCATTTCATAGCGAGCGGCGATCGCATCGCTATCCTTATATGGCTTGAACATCAGCCGCTGGATTTCCTTGTTCCCGTTCGGTGCACCAAGCGATTCGACAAGGATTAGAACCAGATGCCGCTTGCCATCGGCGCGAGCGGCAAAACCAGTAGCACTGGTCGCTGACGTAAACTCAGCGCCATTTGGGGCTGTGCGTTTGTAATGGCCGCGCATGCCCTGCCCCATCTGAATATCTGCCAGCGCGAGGCCCAAGAAAAGGCCCCCCGCCGCAACAATTAAGATCGGCCGCGAAAAATTCTGGTCTCGTTTCATCAGTTGGAAAGCCATGCCAAGGATGAACAGCAGAGCGATCCCTACGCCGATATATTCGTAAGAATTGGCCGGCTTTAGCTCGAGGAAGAAGCGCACCGAATGCATCAGCGATGAAATGTTCAAATTGAACAAACCGCCAATGAACACCAACACCGAATAGGTCATCACTCCCAAAAACGCGAAATAGCGCAGCCAGAAGGGAAAGCGTTTCGCGATCAGTCCGGTGAAACCGATAACACCGATTTCCCACCAGCGTTGTGGTGCGCCGATGAACCAAAGCGCCATAAAACCGATATTGGCCATCAATATCCAGATCAGGACCCAGTTCAGAAAGCGCTTCATCTCTTCATCAAGAGTGATGCCCACACGCTGTGCAATCGCTATGGCGTTCAACGGAAAACCCCCCATTTGCGTGCGGCATAGACCGCGAAGAAACTGACACCGACCGCAACCCCCTTGGCAGCGATAGCGTGGAAACCTGCCGCGCTCATCAGCGCTACAATGGCAACAGTGATGGCAAGCCCCATCAACGCAGAGCCAGCAAATAGCGCGCGTTGCAGCAACAAAGCCGCGCCTTCGCGTGTCTTGCCCGGAAAGACGATATTGGCGCTGACCAGCCAGTGGATGATGATACCCAGACTATAGCCGATACCGGACGCCAGCGTGGCGTCCATCCCGGCGACAACCAGCAGCCAGAAGCAGCTGGTGTCGAAACCCAGCGCGACCACGCTGGCGCCCAGATAGCGGGTGAAGGTAAACCTCTCCCACAGTGTCCGGGCCGATGTCAGAGCGCGGTCCATGGTTATCAGGCCGCCTTGCTGATATCCTCGCCGCTCGACGCGGCAGGGGCAATGCGCGCAGGCACGTCACGTTCGGAAGAGAGCGCTGCGGCCTGATCCTCGGTAACGGCAACCTTGGTAGCGAGAACCTGCTGTTCGCCTTCGTCGCCGGCCTCATGATATTCGGCGTCTTCGTTGACGTTCCAGATATTGTAGATGCGGCTACCGGCGTCGATATTCTCGACGGTCAGCATCGCGGTCATCATTGCATGATCCTGGTTGTTGTAACGGTGCATGCCGTTGCGACCCACCATGTGCAGTGTCGGATACTTGCCTTCCAGTTCGCTGCGCATTGCCTCAACATTGGCGGCATAGCTGTCGTCATAGACCGGATAGGCTTTTTCCTGACGGACCACTGCACCACCGATGACATCGTCGGGGTTGCACAGGCCGAGGATCGCCATTTCCTTCTTTGCCAGTTCGACCAGATCGGCATCGCTCGACGACCAGAGGCCGTCGCCTTCGAAGCAGAAATATTCGAGGCCGACGCAAGCGATAGAAGGATCGGGGACCATTTCGGGTGACCAGCTGCGGAAATTCTGTACCCGGCCGACCTTCACCTTGCTGTCGTGGATATAGATCCAGTTGTCAGGGAACAGGTCGTCCGATTGGATCATCAGCGCGACGGTCAGGAAGTCACGATATTTCAGATCCGATGCCTGCAAAGAGGTTTGCGGCAGCGGGTGGATGCGTGCCGACAATTCGCGCATCGGCGCGCTGCTGATCACGTGGCGGGCCTCGATTACCGTTTCGCTGCCATCGGCCTTGGTCGCCGACAGCCGCCAGTTGCCATTGGCATCCTGCGCCAATTGCTTGAAGCTGTGGCCCATGCGGACTTCATTGCCCTTGGCGACCACGAAATCGCGCGCTGCATCCCACATCATGCCCGGCCCAAGCCGCGGATAGCGGAAGGTTTCAAGCAGGGTTTTGGTTTCCATGCCGTCATTGGGCTTCTTGTTGAGGCCAAGGCTGCGCTTCAGCCCGTCCATAACGGCTGCACCAAGGCTAAGCCCTTTGATGCGCTGCGCCGCCCAGTCGGCCGACATTTCGTCGCACGGCATGCCCCATACCTTTTCGGTATAGGTCTTGAAAAAGATCGAATAAAGCTTGTGACCGAACTGGTTGACCGTCCAGTCTTCGAAACTGCGCACTTTGGTGTTCGGGAAAACCTTCGCCTTGGCATAGCTTGCCATACACAAAGTCGAACGGACGATGCCCAGATTGAACAGCGCCTCGAAGGCGCGCAGCGGATAGCTGTAGAATTTGCCTTCATAATAGATGCGGCTCATGCGCGGGCGCTGGATGAAATCATTGGGCAGGATTTCGTTCCACAGATCGACGACTTCCTTCGATTTCGAAAAGAAGCGGTGGCCGCCAATGTCAAAACGATAGCCATCAACCTCTACGGTGCGGCTGATGCCGCCGACATAGCGTTCATCCTTTTCGATGACCGAAACGCGATAGCCCTTTTTGGACAGCAAATAGGCGGCGGTCAGCCCAGCGGGCCCCGCGCCAATGATTGCTACATCCACCAAACCCTGTTTTTGCCCCGTCATTGCCGCTTTTCCTCCAGCGAATTCTGCTTGCCCCAAATCTCTGAACGAAATTGGATAATGAAAAGTTAACGCGCACCGCCCGCGGTTGAATCGCGCCATAAAATTGCTGCAACGCAATATTTCCTTGCTTTCTGCAAGCGACACGCCCATATGGCCGCCAAGCGCATGAGGCGAGCGGAGAAACCGTACGCAGATTTGGCAGCGTGAGAGGTTGAATAAAACCTCCGCCAAACGAACGAGATGCGACGCCCAAGAGGCCACCCAATTCACGCGGGGTTGTTTCAAAGGGTCCGGCAATGTTGCCCGACCTTTACACCCGCTTCCACCGCCCGCGCAGTTGCGCGCGTGGTTTGATGCACATTTGAAAGTGACTTATGTCCTATTTTGAAGAACTGGGCCTTGCCCAGCCAATCCTGAAGGCGCTTGCCAATTCGGGATATGATACCCCAACCCCCATCCAGACTCAGGCGATCCCGCCGCTGCTCGAAGGTCGCGACCTTTGCGGCGTTGCGCAGACCGGCACCGGCAAGACCGCAGCCTTCGCGCTGCCCTCGCTGCACCGTTTTGCCACCGACATCAAACCGCGCCCCTTGGGCGGATGCCGGATGCTGGTGCTGTCACCGACGCGCGAACTCGCGGCACAGATTGCCGAAAAGTTCCGCGACTATGGCAAATATCTGGGACTGAACATCCAGTGCGTGTTCGGCGGTATGCCGATCTACAGCCAGAAGAAGAAGCTGCAGAGCGGTGCCGACATCCTTGTCGCCACCCCCGGCCGTTTGCTCGACCTGATCGAACAGCGCGCGGTAACGCTGAAGGATGTCGAGATTTTCGTTCTCGACGAGGCCGACCAGATGATGGACCTTGGCTTCATTCAGGCGTTGAAGCGCATCGACCTGTTGCTGCCCAAACAGCGCCAGAGCCTGTTCTTTTCAGCGACCATGCCAAAGGCGATTGCTGAACTGGGCAACCGTTTCCTCAACAATCCGGTCCGCGTTTCGGTAACCCCGCAGGCGACCACCGCAGAACGCGTCGAGCAATATGTGACTTTTGTCACGCAGGGCGAAAAGCAGGCCTTGCTCAACTATCGCTTGCAGGATGAAGCAATTGACCGCGCATTGGTCTTTACCCGCACCAAACATGGTGCCGACCGCGTTGTCCGCCATCTGGCCGGTGCCGGAATTAAGGCCGCTGCCATCCATGGCAACAAGTCGCAGGGTCAACGTACCGCCGCGATGCAGGCATTCCGCAGCGGTCAGTTGAAGGTGCTGGTCGCGACCGATATCGCCGCACGCGGCATTGACGTCCCCGGCGTCAGCCATGTGTTCAATTACGAACTGCCCAATGTTCCCGAACAATATGTCCACCGAATTGGCCGTACTGCCCGTGCTGGTGCCGACGGCCTGGCGTATAGTTTTGTCGCCAATGACGAGCGCGGCCATTTGCGGGACATCGAACGTCTGACCAAGATCAAACTGCTACCCGAAAGCCTGCCCGAAGGTTTCCGTCAGCTGGTCGCCAATTTGCCTGCACCGGTTCAGGTGCGCGAAGAAGCGCCGCGTCGCGGTGGTGGTCGCCCCGAGGGTGACCGCAACCGTCAGGGACGCCCCGGCGGTCGGCAGGGTAGTGGCCGTAGCCGCCCCGATTATGGCAGCCCGCTGATGAGCCGCGACGGCTATGGCCGTGATGAAATACCGGTTTCGGATCGTGCACCGCGCAACGACAATCGCCCGCGTGGCGATCGTCCACAGGGTGGCGAACGTGCTTATGGCGATCGTCCGCGTGGTGAACGCCCGCAGGGTGAGCGCAGCTATGGCGACCGTCCCCGCAGTGACCGTCCACAGGGTGAGCGCACTTATGGGGATCGACCCCGTGGCGACCGCCCTCAGGGTGAACGCGCCTTTGGTGACCGCCCGCGCGGCGACCGTCCGCAGGGAGATCGCCTCCGTGGTGATCGCCCGCAAGGCGACCGCCCGCACCGTGATGGCCAGCGCACCGACGCCCCGCGTGGTGTCGGTCACAAACGTGGCGGCCCGGCTTTTGCGGGCGCCAAACCCAAAGGCGACGGCGAACGCCCCCGCAATTACGGCCCCAAGCCTGCCGGTGTCGGCAAGTTCAAAGGTGCGGTGAAGCGGGCGCGCTAAGCATCAGTCGATGGTGTGAGCGAGGACGTAGATTCGTCCATCGCTCACACAATCGATGAAAACCAAATCATTCCAGCCGTTAATGTCGGTAAGGCTGTGCATCTTGCGATTGCGGCAACCCAATTTGTCAAAATTTGGCGACCCCGCGTGCCACCAGACGGGCGCGTTACCCAGAAACACATCGGAATCGATTAGATCGGTGTGGGGACGGCTGACTCGATTCCCGCTAATCCGCATGACCTCCGACCAGGCAGCATCGGATCGGTCGAAGGCAAGATAAACCGCACGCGAATCAAAGCCGGGCTGGACACTGGCTTTCAGATTGCTGATCGCAGTTGTTGGTTTGGTCCCTAATGCTTCTTCAAAAAGGGAGCTTGCGGGTTGCATGGTTTGTACAAGCCATGAAATGCCGAGCAATGACCCTAGCAGGACAAGCGGTGCAAAGCCGCAGCCCAACGGCACGCCTACCCAATGTCTTCCCGCTTTCCCATCAGCAGGCTTTTTGAACCAGCGGAACAGTGCGATGCTCAAGGCCGTTGCGGTTCCTGTCAAAGCCAGCAAAATGGACAACGCAAAGAGCCACGCGAAAAGCATCTCTTAGTGCCGGAAATGCCGCATTCCGGTGAAGACCATCGCCAGCCCTGCCTCATCAGCGGCGGCGATCACTTCCTCATCACGCATCGATCCGCCGGGTTGGATGACCGCTGTTGCGCCAGCCTCGACCGCCGCCAGCAAACCATCGGCGAAGGGAAAGAAGGCATCTGATGCCACCGCTGAACCGACGGTGCGGGCAGCATCCCAGCCATAAGTCTCCGCCGCCTCACGCGCCTTGATCGCGGCAATGCGTGCGCTGTCGCGGCGGTTCATCTGGCCTGCTCCAATGCCAGCGGTCGCGCCGTCCTTTGCATAGACAATTGCGTTCGACTTCACATGCTTGGCGACGGTCCAGGCAAAGCGGCAATCGGCCAGTTCCTGTGTGGTCGGTGCACGTTTGGTGACGACGCGCAGGTCGCTGTCAGCGACATAGCCATTGTCGCGCGACTGGACGAGTAGCCCGCCGGTGATCGGCTTGACCATCAACCCGCCCCGCATCGGATCGGGCAGATTGCCGGTCAGCAACAAACGCAGATTCTTTTTCTTGGCAAACACCGCCTTGGCCGCATCATCGGCATCGGGGGCAGCCACGACTTCGGTGAAGATTTCGGTGATTGCCTCCGCCGTCGCGCCATCCAATGGCCGGTTGACCGCGACAATCCCGCCAAAGGCCGAGACGCTGTCGCATTCCAGCGCCTTGCGATAGGCGTCGATCAGCGTTTCACCCGAAGCAACGCCGCACGGGTTGGCGTGCTTGACAATCACCACTGTCGGCGGGCCGTCGCGAAATTCGCTGACCAGCTCGAGCGCGGCATCGGCGTCGTTGTAATTGTTATAGCTCAGTTCCTTGCCCTGCACCTGTTCGGCCTGAGCGATCCCCGATCCGTGCGGACCGATAGGCAGATATAATGCCGCGCGCTGGTGCGGATTTTCGCCATAACGCAACTCCTCCGCGCGGTTGCCGTTGATCGCCAGCATATCCGGGAAAAGCTGTTGCTGATCGGCAAAGGCGAACCATTGGCTGATCATGCTGTCATAGGCAGCGGTTGCCGAATAGGCCTTGGCCGCACATTTGCGGCGGAAGTCATAGCTGGTAGCGCCACCCGATTCTTCCAGCTCGGCAATCAGATTGTCATAATCGGAGGGATCGGTGACGATGGTGACAAAGGCATGGTTCTTGGCCGCGCTGCGCACCATTGAGGGACCACCAATATCGATATTTTCGATAATCTCGTCGCGCGATGCACCCTTCGCCACGGTCTGCGCAAAGGGGTAGAGATTGACCACGACAAGGTCGATGCCGGCAATGTCATGTTCCTTCATCGACGCGACATGCTCGGCGTTGTCTCGGACCGCGAGCAACCCGCCATGCACCTTGGGATGGAGCGTTTTGACGCGGCCGTCCATCATCTCGGGAAAGCCAGTCAGTTCGCTAATGTCCTTCACCTGCAGGCCTGCCTCACGCAGCGTCTTGGCTGTGCCGCCAGTCGATACCAGTTCGACATCGCGCTTCGCCAGAGCGTGACCCAGTTCGACCAAGCCCGTTTTGTCAGACACCGAAAGCAATGCCCGTTTGATCTTCACATCCATGTTTCACTCATCCTTGAAAACGCAATGTCCAGCCGATGGTCAGCCCGCCCTTGGGCGCGGTGACGCCAACGACCAGCTGGCGCGTCGGGTGCGGGCGGCCTTGTTCGTCGACCCACAAACTGTCTTCGACCTCAATCGTTCCGAGCGCGACCACGAAGAACCAGTTGCTGCCGTCCTCCATCCGCAGCGACGCACTGCGCCGGTCCTCGGCAACGAGCAATTCGATATCGGGGCCAAGATGGAACCGCAGATGCGCTTCGACCTCTTCGCGCACCTTGAACTTATCATGCGGCAACAGCGTATCTTCGCCGCGCAGCTCCATCCCGTCAGAACGCAGGATCAGCAGCCGCGAATGGGTGAAGCCATAGGCGCGGGCATAGCCGTCATGGCTGGACTCGATCCGCGTTGCCTTTTCAATGTCACGCCGTTCGAGCCCGACCTCCATCACGCCGCGACCCAATTGCCCGCCCGACAGCAGCGCGGTCGAATTGCTATCATCGACGCACAAGGTGGAATGGGCCGCCGTGGTTCGCAGGCCGCGCGCGAGGCTTGCCGGGATATTGGCCCCGACCAGCCCGGCCCCGCCGCAATTGACGATGATCCGCTGTTTGCCAAAACCGAATTCGAACGCCAGCGTTGAGGCGCAACCCACCATCGCCTGTTTCGCGTGCGGTGGTGGCCCGGCATCAACCAGCAGCACAGCTTGCCCTGCACTCACCCGCTGATAGCCCCAGTCAAGCGCCTGACGCTGCGGCCGTGCACGCACGCCGCTTGCCGCCACCAGCGCCTCAATGCGCTCGGCGCTGACATGCCCCGAACCCTGCCACGCCCCAAGCCCGCCATCGGCATGGGTCAGACCGAGCAAGGCCGGGATGTTGCGGCCCAGCGTATCGAGCAGGAATTCGGGGATATCCTCGTCGCGCGCCAGATAGCATTGACGCAATGTGGATAGCAGCGCGACCAGCTCCATCAGCTGGATTGGCGACCGCGACAATACTCCGCCATCGGGAAAGACCAGCTCATCGAGCGCCAGCGCCAGCCCATGCTCACCCATGGTGCGCCGCGCCTTACCCTCTGGCAGCAGCAGCGAAGCCGCCGTCACCCCTGCCCAGCCGCAGACCTTGTCAAAGGGCTGGGTCGCACGGATCGCCGATTGATCGAGATGACGCGCGGTGCGGGCAAAATGGTTGAGAATTTTGGACCGGTAAACCAGATCGGCGCTGGACAGCAAATAAGGTGCCCAGCAGGCCATGTTGATGAAACGCCATGCGCAATTGTCGATCCGCCACGCCGGAATGCGTGGTTTGTCAGCATTGGCGATCAGCCATTGGTCGGTAATCGATGCCGCAAGCGGCGCTCCATCGACCCGATTGGCCGACGCCGCCAGATCGCGCAGCCAGTCAAAACGGTGGATATAATCGGCAAAGCCCGGCGGCAAAGGCAGCTTGTCATAATCGATTGCATCGATTTGCTGGGCCATGCCTTGAAAGTGGAACTGCCCGATGCGCACGGCCTTGCCGCGTGCCTCGTCGCCGGGAAGCGGATCGGTGGGAACCGCGAGCAGCTTCAACGGCAACTTGCCGGTGATCCGCATATTGTGCAGCGGCGTCCGCCAGCTAAGCTGATAGAGCATCAATGACATTCGCGCGGCCAGATCGTGCATTTTTCCGGTCGGGCGCAGGGCGAGCGCGGATGACAATTTTCCGTCCGCTTGTTCGCCCGCCTTGGCCATTATCCCCTCAGCGCGGCGATGTTGGCGGCGTAGGCACTAGGGCCACCCTTGAACGTGGCCGTCCCTGCGACCAGCGTGTCGGCACCCGCTGCGATTGCCATTGGCGCTGTGTCGGTGGTGATGCCGCCATCGACCTCCAGCCTGATGTCGCGCCCGGTCTTGTCGATCATTTTGCGGATCGCCTCAATCTTGCGCAACTGGCTCGAGATAAAGCTTTGCCCACCAAAGCCAGGGTTGACGCTCATCACCAGCACCAGATCAACCTCGTCGATCAGATAGTCGAGCATCTTGGCCGGCGTGTGCGGATTGAGCACAATCCCCGCCTGCTTGCCCAGCGACTTGATCAGCTGCACCGTGCGGTGCGGATGCGGCCCGGCCTCGGGGTGGAAGGAAATGATGTCGGCACCGGCTTCGGCAAAATCCTGCACATATTGGTCCACCGGCGAAATCATCAGATGGACGTCAAACGGCTTTGCACTGTGCGGACGCAGCACCTTTACCACTGCGGAGCCAATGGTGATGTTGGGAACGAAATGCCCGTCCATAACATCGACATGGATCCAGTCGCATCCCGCCGCGTCAATTGCGCGGACTTCCTCACCCAATCGGGCGAAATCGGCAGACAAGATCGAGGGTGCTATGCGGACCGGGTGCGTCATGGTTGGCGCTTAACCGTAGTTGACAAAAGGGGCAAGCGGGGCACCCCGTTTATACACAGCTAATCCCCCGCTTTATCCCCGGATTTGCGCGCATAAACATGGACCGGGCCAATTGCGCCTTCCGAATGGGCGAACTGGACATAGCCAAGTTTTGCCGCCACGCGATGCGACGCCGCATTGCCGGGATCGATAATGCAACGGGTTTCGGGTATCCGCGCGACATGATCGGCCCAATCGAGCACGGCGATCATCGCCTCGGTCGCATAGCCACGACCCCAGGCATCGGGGGTGAACGCCCAGCCGGTTTCGGGATAACCCTCCAGTTCGGCAATCCCGCGCTCCCATTGCGACAGGCCGCCGATGCCCAGCAAGCTGCCGGTATCGCGGTCAAGAAAGGCCCAATAGCCATAACCAATCAGACTCCACAGACCCGCCCCAGCAACAAAGCGAATCCAACTTTCGTTGCGCGGCCTAGGCTTTCCGCCAATAAATTCGGTGGTGCGCGGGTCGGCCCACATTTCTGCATTGGCCTCCCAATGGTCGACGGTAAGCGCGGTCAGCGTCATCCGTTGGGTGGTAAGGGTGGGTGCGATCATCGCAGCCAAACTATTCCGCGCGTTTCCAGCAGGCAATGAAAAATCCGTCGAGCCCGCCGTTCTGCATCAACAGCGTTGGAAGTGTACGGATCATGCCATCGGTGGACGCTATGCCATCGGGCAGCGCGTTGCGATCGCATTCCTGTGGCACAAATTCGGGGTGGCGTGCGCGGAAATCGGCAGCCTGTACCTCGCCCTCCTCCGGTTCGAGCGAGCAGGTCGCATAGACCAACATTCCACCGGGTTTCACCCACTGTGCCGCACGGTCGAGCATGGCGGATTGAAGCCCCGTTAGCTCGGCAATCTGTTTGGGACCGATGCGGTGCAAAACATCTGGATGGCGGCGAAAGGTTCCGGTCGCGCTGCATGGTGCGTCGAGGAGCACCGCGTCAAATTGCTGCTCGCTGTCCCATTTGCGCAGATCGGCGGTGACCGTTTCCACAGCAAAACCGGTGCGTTCCATATTATCCGAAAGCCGTGCGAGCCGCTTCGCTGACAGGTCGAGCGCGGTGACCGCCCAGCCCTGCGCCGCAAGTTGCATGGTCTTTCCGCCGGGTGCCGCGCACAGATCGAGCACCGTGCGCCCTTTGCCTTCACCCATTGAGCGCACCGGCAGGCTGGCGGCGAGGTCCTGCACCCACCATTCACCCTCGGCATAGCCGGGCAGCGTTTCGACCGCCTGACCGCGCGGCAAGCGGACATGACCCGATGCCAGACTGTCCCCGCCCAGTTCGCTCGCCAATTTTGCGGTATCGGCAGGGTTTTTGAGCGTCAAATCGAGCATCGGCGGTTCGGCGAGCGCGGTCCTTGATGCCGCAACCATATCCTTGCCCCAGGCCGCCTCCCACCGCAGCGCCACTTCGGGAAGCAATGTCGGCGCATCCGCCAGCTTTGGCTGCAACCGCCATAATGATCCAAGCACGCCGTGCACCAATCGCCTCGGCCCCTTATCGACCAAGGGCAGTGCCGTTGAAATCGCCGCATGCGGCGGCGTGCCTAACCGCAGTATCTGAGCCAGCGCCATCCGCAAGACCATCCGCGCCTTGGCATCTTTAGCCAATGGCAATTGCGTCTGGCTGTCGATCAGCAGATCAAGGTCGGGCCCCCAACGCAGCACCTCTTGCGCAATGGCAATGGCAAGCGCCCGGTCAGCCGATTCCAGTCCGCGCGTTGCCGGAATGACGGCTTGGTCAAGCGGCTGTCCGGTGCGCGTTACCGCATCGAGAATTTGCAACGCTGCCCGGCGTGTGGGCAATCCAGGGACATTGGTAGGCCGTGTGTTCATGCCCGGCGCTTAGGCGCGGGCGGGGTCAATAACAACCAATTGTCACTGCAATTTGTTCACTGACGCCCCAAAGGATCAAGCGCGCTCCGCCTGGGCTCGGCACCACTGGCTGCTCCCATTTGTTCGGCCAGCGCCTCAAGCTCCGCAATCCGGTTTTCGGTAGCCGGATGAGTCGAAAACATTTCTGACACATGCGTCGGCACAATGTAGAGCTGCGCCGCCGAAGGATTGCGCTCTGCCACCGGGTTCGGGATGGCAGCCGCCCCGCGCGAAATTTTTGCCAAGGCAGACGCCAGCGCCAGCGGCTTGCCCGACATTTCGGCACCGGTGCGGTCGGCACCATATTCGCGGGTGCGGCTGATCGCCAATTGCACAATCATCGCGGCGAAGGGCGCTATCAGCACGGCGAGGATTGTCGCCATGCCGTTACGCTCACTTCTGAAAAACATCCCAAAATTTGCCAGCATCGACAGCGCACCAGCAATGGTCGCGACCATCGTCATGATCAGCGTGTCCCGGTTTTTCACATGCGCCAATTCGTGCGCCATAACCCCTTCAACCTCGTCGCGGCTGAGCATCGCCATCAGCCCGGTGGTCGCCGCAACAGCTGCATTTTCGGGATTGCGCCCGGTGGCGAAGGCATTGGGGTGCGGACTGTCGATCAGATAGACTTTTGGCATAGGCATATTCGCACGCCGCGCCAAATTGGCAACAAGGCCATGAAAGCTAGGCTCGCTTTGCGCATCGACTTCGCGCGCATTGTGCATTTTGAGGACGATTTTGTCGGCGTTCCAATAGGTAAACAGGTTCATCCCCGCCGCGACCAGCAGCGAGAGGACGGCACCACTTGATCCGCCCAGCGTATAGCCCAACGCCATGAACAAGGCGGTCAGCGCCGCCAGCAACATCGTCGTCTTGAGCATATTCATCTTGATATCCTCCAATACGCGTCCAATGTGGGGGCCACGCAACCGCTTTCAAGACGCGATCGGAGACGACCATGGGCAAGCGCCCGCCGCATGTGAAACCCCCGGCCCATCTGTCAAAGAGCCCGCCGGTTCCTGAACCCAAAGCGGTTGAGCACAAACCGCTACCCGAAAAAGACGGCCGACCCGATCCCGTGCGTTATGGCGATTGGGAGAAGAAAGGGATTGCGATCGATTTTTGACGCGAGACCTTCAAAACGCACTTTGCCGACAAAGGGGCAATCCATAACCCGTCGCATTCAGCATCAGACAGCCAATTTACAGTCAAGAACACGCAGTTCGGCTAAAAATGATAGACCTTGCGGCTCCAGTGGTCTAGTCGCCAAAGTCTGTAAATCATGACCAAAAAAGCATTCGCCATCCTGCACTTCGCGCCCCACTTTCCCCGAACTACATGGGTGGCTGGAGAGCGGCCTTTGCTCGGCTTCGAATGCAACGCGCGTCCGCAGTCAAATGCAGGCGGAATGGTTGCAGGAACTAGAGGATCAGAGGCATCACTGTAATGAATACCGTTTCCAACCCCCTCCCGAACAATCAGAGCCCGTCGCAAATTGCGAGCGCTTACGACTCTGGGTTGGCGAATTTTGCTGGCGGAGGCGCTGTCAATGCTGTGCAAGCGAGCAGTTTCGATATTGCCGAATATCTTCGCACAATCGTTAAGTGGAAAAACTTTGTTATCGCATCGATAATCGCATGCGTGTTGCTGGCTTTGCTATATTCCTACACACGGACCCCGCTTTACTCTGCGACTTCGCAACTGATCATGAATGATTCGACTCAATTGCTGCCGCGAAAGGGTGAGTCAGCGCCCATTATGGTGAACAACAGCCAATTCATATCCACCCAGCTTGGTCTGATAAAAAGCGACTCGCAGGCTAAACGTGTGGTTACAAGAGCAAGGCTTGCCCAAAATCCAGCCTATGCCAACCAAGCTGGCAACGCCAAAAAGCGCGCCGATCAGGCTGCTTCAAGAGTACGTTCGCAATTGAATGTTGAAAATGTCCGGGACAGCCGCCTGATCAATATCACGATCACGTCTCCGTCTGCTGCAGTCTCGGCGAATCTGGCGAATATCTATGCCGAAGAATTTATCGCAAGCAATCTGGATCGCAGTTTTCAACGGACATCCTATTCACGCGAGTTTCTTGAAAAGCAACTCGAGTCCACCCGCCAAAAACTGGAAGATTCCGAACGACAACTGGTCGGCTATGCGTCTGAACAGAGGATCATCGAACTCGGCGCCGACAAGGATGGAAATGCTAGCCGTTCGCTTGATGCCAACAATCTGGTCCGTCTGAATGATGCCCTGGCTGATGCCCGTGTCGAGAGAATTTCTGCCGCACAGGATATGAAAGCTGGCAACGCAGGCATGCAAAATGCGGTTGATGGTTCGTCGGTACTGGCACTGCGAACACAAAAGGCGCAGCTTGAAGCCGAGTATCAACAAAAGAGCGCCATTTTCCTGCCTGACTATCCCGAGATGAAGGCGCTGCGCGAACAGATCCGATCGCTCGAGCGGGCGATCAATGGGGAGCAGAGTTCTTCAAAGTCAACACAGGGCGACGCGTTGCGAGCCGCCTATCGTGCTGCAGTCGATAAAGAAAATGAACTGGTCAGCAAAGTCGATGCCCTAAAGCAGGACCTTCTGAAACTCCGCAATCGCAGCATCGAATATACAATATTGCAGCGCGAAGTGGATACCAATCGCGTACTTTATGAAGGCCTGTTGCAAAAATATAAAGAAGTGGGTGTCAGCGACGGCGTAGGTCAAAATGACGTCGCTATTGTAGACAAGGCCCAGGCTCCTGGCGGGCCGATATCCCCCAACATACCATTGAACCTGCTCATGGGATTGATGGGCGGTGTCATATTGGGACTGGGCGGCGCATTTCTGATTGAATTTGTCGGCGACTCGATCAATCTGCCCGAAGAGGTTGAGCGCAAATTGCATCTGTCGTTGCTGGGAGTGATGCCCAGCACCGACAAGGGATTGCGAATCAGCGACGAGGCTATCGATCCTAAATCGGAAGTTGCCGAGGCAGCCTATTCTTTACGAACAGCCCTGCAATTCACAACGACACATGGCGCACCACGATCCATATTGCTAACCAGTTCGCGCCCAGCCGAAGGCAAGAGCAGTGTGTCGTTTGCCTTGGCGCTGGCTTTTGCCCGGCAGGGCAAGAAAGTGCTGCTGGTTGACGCCGATATGCGTCGCCCGACCTTCTACCCCAATCTGGAATCGCGCGACGATGAAGCCGGATTATCAAATGTCCTGACCGGCCAGTTGGAAGGTGATCTTCCGGTGCGCAAAACGGGAATTGCGAATATGTGGCTGATGACCGCAGGACCGACCGTGCCAAATCCGGCTGACCTGCTGTCAACAAATGCCTATTCTGAAATGCTGTCACGGGCTTTGACCAAATTTGATATCGTTATTGCCGATGGACCGCCGGTTTTGGGGCTGGCTGACGCCTTGTTGCTCGGAGCCCAGAACGAAGCTGTGATCATGATTGTTGAGGCTAGCACTATCCGCCGATCGCAAGTCCTTAACGCGGTGAATCGTCTGCGTTCGGCGAATTTGCATATCGTTGGCGCAGTCCTTAACAGATTCGATCGCAAGAATGGCGGTTATGGCTATGGGTATAGCTATGATTATGACGAGAAGAGCAGCGATAGCGCAGACAGTGATCGCAGGATTGTGCTAAACGCCAAAAACTGATCATGGCCATTCCAAGCGTTCATCTGCGCCGTCTTGCGGCGATTATTCTGTTTGCGATTTTGACATCGTTGGCCGTTGTTTCAGCGCGCTACGAAAGTCTCGCAGCCCTGTCGCCTCGTAAGAGGTCGGATATCGCCCTTCTGCACGCTGTGTCGACTGACATGAACGCCTTGGAGTTGCGGAGATATGCTCATCACATCGCCCGTGACGATCCAATGCATGCTATTGGCTTTTTCCTGGAATTGCTGGCGCTTGATAAAGACAAAACCCCGCTTTCCGCAAAACATCGCTATCTGATCGCAGAAGCTGCGCGGCGGCAACCTTCATTGGCCGCTCCGCGCATTTGGCTGACCGCCGATGATATCCGGAAAGGACGCTATGCCGAGGCAATCGACGGTGCAGATGCCGTTATGCGATTAAACGGCGAATTCCGCAAATTGCTCATTCCCATTTTGGTGCCCCTGCTTGCCGAAGAAAAGGCGCGCACCTTGCTTGAAAAAAAGTTGGAAGAATTTCCGATCTGGCGCACCGGCTTTATTGTAGAGGCTGTCAAAGCGGGGGAGTTTGATCGCGAAATTGAACGAATTTTGCAACATCAGGTGCCACAATACGGAGCGGCATCTATAGCCGCGGAGCGATCTGTCTATTTGCGAAATCTGGTCGAGCGCGGTGAAGGCGAACGCGCCCTTCGACTTTGGCAAGGCTATTTTCCAAAAGGCGGTAATAAAGGCGTTGCCGATGGCAATTTCGCCGACAAATATCCGCTTCACCCTTTTGCCTGGCAGCTCGCGTCGGATGACTATAGTTTTTCGGAAAAGGTTCCGGCCACCGAAGGCTCCCCTTCTATGGTCCGCGCGCATCATAGCGGAGACCGCAAGGCAGCCCTGCTGACGCAACTGGTTGCTCTCAAACCGGGTACCCATGAATTGGTTTTCACAATGCGTGATGGCGGACTGGGTGAGCCCGAGGCGATGTATTGGCGACTGCGTTGTATTGGCTCGTCCGAAAATCTTGTAAGCCGATCGCTCGCTAAACTGGGGCCTGACTGGCAAAAGCTGCGCATAAAGGTGACTGTACCCGACAGCGGATGCGCAATGCAGCATTTACTGCTCGAAGCAAAGAATAACGACGATGAGGAGAGCGAAATCGAAATTCGTTCGGTGGAGGCAAAGTGATGCTGAGGCTGCTTGATTTCCACAATAATCGCGAGAAACGGGTCGAATCGATGCTGCCGCTTTGGCTTTGGTTATGTCTGCTGCTTGGTGGAGCTAGCCAAGGTGGAGCGATAGCCAATTCGGTGTTGCAGGTCGGCGGCGCGGCACTGATTGCCTTGTGGCTGTGGAACGGCAAACGCCTGAACATTCGGCAGGATGAGCATATACTATTTTACCTATTGATCGCGGCCATGGTGTGGATCGCAATCATGTTCGTTCCTTTGCCCCCGACGATTTGGCAGCTGCTACCGGGCCGGGATTTTGTTGCTGAAGGCTATCGGCTTTTGGGAATGAAATTGCCTTGGCTTTCCATGGCGATGGCGCCCGATCGCGCGCTTCGCAGCGCGCTGGTGCTGCTGGTGCCGATAGCCACATGGCTGCTGGTTCGGCGCATGGATCAGACCAGCCGACGGCGCATGGCCATGGGGATCGCCGTCATCGCGGCAATATCCGCAGCAATCGGCCTGCTGCAAATGTCAACCGGACCAAATTCGGTACTGCGACTTTACTCGCCGACAAACCAAGATTCTCCCGTCGGTTTTTTTGCCAACACCAACCATTTTTCGCTGTTTTTGGCGTGCAGCCTTCCTCTGGCTGCCGCTTGGGTTGCAACCGTTGACACAAGAAAACCTGCGAAGCGCAAATTGCTCCTGGGGCTATGCATATTTGCCGCGCTGGTGGCCACTGCACTTATCGTAGGGAAATCGGTTGCCGGGTTGGCATTCTTGGTTTTGGGATTGATCGGTACGGCCCACATATTGTGGAGCCGATTTGCATCTGGACGTCATAAGCTGGTATTTGTCACTGGGGTCATCACAGCCGCGCTGATCGCGGTGGCTGCGCTTACCGCTATCGGGACGGGAACATTAGGCGCGAAGTTCGAAAACGCACCCACCAGCCGAAGCAACCTGACCCCGGTAACCATTGCAGCTGGCACAGATATGGCGCCTACCGGATCGGGTCTAGGCAGCTTCGCTCAAGTCTATGCCATGCATCAGCCGGATCGTTTTACCACCACGACATGGGTCAACCACGCCCATAATGATTATGCAGAGCTCTATCTTGAACTGGGTTTTCCCGGATTAATTCTGGTCGCAATTTTCCTCGTTTGGTTTTTGCTGCAAGGCTATCGCATCTGGCAACAACGCGATGACCCCAACATGCTTTTCGCACAAGCAGCATGGTTATCGGGTAGCTTCATGTTGCTGCACAGCATTGTCGATTATCCGCTGCGCACCGCCGCAATGGCAGCCTTGTTTGCAGCGATGATTGGGTTGTTATCTCGGCCACCGACGGTGTCAGGAAGGTAGAGCTGGTTTAACCAAACCGAGATTTGATCGTCTTGGCGGGAACGCCACCTACAACCATATTGGGTTCGATGATTGACTTAGATACAACAGCACCGGCAGCAATTACGGTGCCTTCTGCAATGCTCACGCCAGCCAAGATCGTAACCCGCGCACCAATCCAGACATTCCGACCAATCTGCACCGGGGCTTTCAAAACTGATTGATATTTTATGGGTGTCTCGAGGTCGTCTATGCCGTGATTGGTGGAGATGATTGATGTACCATGTCCTATCGCCACATGATCGCCAATCGTTACCCCGCCAACACAGCTCAAATTCGAATCCCGATTGATCGAGACATGCTCACCCACCACCAATCCTTCAAAACCTTCGATGAAGACATTGGCAAAAATGTTGAGATGGTCCACGCGCTTGCCTGTTATCGCTGCGATCAGACGTCTACGAATTGATAGCGCCCACATGCCCTCGAAGCGCATGAAGACAATATAAAGGCGAACATATATTTTTTCCAGAAATCCGAGTTTTATCACGTCAGCAACATCCTTCATTCTGAATGGATTCCCTGCACTATCGATTGTTGCCGAAAATATTGCCGTCTGGATGAAATCGTCAGCACGGCAAAAAATATCAGCAGTTCCAGCCCCTGCAAAATGGCCAGCATCGTCAAAAATTGCTCCAGGCGGGCTCCTACCATCCAGGCCAACGCAAAAGCCACCACAATGGCCACTACGCCCGCCATATTGTGATAGAGCAGCCAAGCGGGGCGCTGCAACACGAAAACAGTCGTCGCCAGCGACATTGTCACGCTGCGGATTGCGAGCATCGGTGCCATGATGATCAGGATCGTTGCTGCCAGATCCCAGCCTTCACCCAGATAGATGGTGAGCACCGGCCGGGCGAGAAACAGCATACCGGCAAGCATCGCCAAGCTGATCAGGCCTGACCAGAGCAATGTGAAGCGATATTCCTGCCAAAACTCCCCACGTTCTTCAAAGGCGCGAGCGGCGCGCTGGAAGAACACCTGGCTCAGTGAATCATTGAACAGCTGGAGCGGCAGCACCGCAATCCGTTGACCAACGGAAAAATGGCCGACAGCCTTTATCCCGTAAAGATATTGCATAAAAAAGGGTATCAGGTTGAAGGATAGGGCAGCGAGCAGTGTACCAGGCAAATCAACGCTAACTTGGGTGCGAAAGCGACGGAACATCGCACGCATGTCATCTTTAATTGGTCGGCCGATGCCATAAGTCCGGCCCGATATGAACAGCCCCATCAATGCTTGCGCTGTCAGTCCCAGACAAAATCCGACTATAAGCCCCAATGGTGACCGCCAAAGAAGCGCCAAGCCGAGCTGCAGTAGCACAGTAGTCGCTGTCCGCACCACCACTCCTACAGAAGCAAAACGAAAATTTTCATGTCGCATCAGAAACATGGTGGAGGCATTGGTGACTCCCGTAAGCAGTACGGCGAGAAAGAACATCGGCGCCAGCCAACCCAGCGACGGCAGGCTGGCATGCCACCACCAAAGCGCAACCAGGGAAGTGGAAAATATCGACATGATCAGGGCAACAGAAAAACACAGCCACAATGTGGCGCGCTTTCCTTCGTCCGGTGCCGTTGTTATGGCCAGTTCAAATCGGCCACAGGCGATAGCCCCCGGTATTGCCGAAGCCGCGATAAAGGTGCCGAACAGACCAAAATCCGCCGGTGAATAGAGTCGCGTGAGCAATGGGTAACTCGCAAGGTTAAAAACCTGCGCCAGAACTGTGCCTGAAAAAAGCGCTAGAAATTGGTGGGAAAACTGGCTGCGATTCATGATACCGCGCGTCAGACCTGTCTCTGAAGTGGTTGCAGCATATCCGAGTTCTGGTCAACATTGATCAATCCGGTCGCAGCTCTCTTGCGCAACTGACCGACCATAAGAATTGTGGCAAAGACAGCCAGCATTGCCGGCATTGCCATTTCACGCTGTCGGAGGCCTAGGCCTACATTATAATACATAATCGCTAACATCAGATAGAGTGCAATAAATTGGATCGTCGCGAACCTGATTGCCAGCAATTCGCGAAAAAGCTCTGCCCACAACCGGATATTACGTATTAATATCAAGGTGATTGCGACCATTACAACATTTTGGAATGAAGCAATGAGACCGAATGCGCCGTCCATATCAAAGAAAAATGGCCGGTATAAAAGGCTAAATAACTTTACCACAAAGGATGCATTTGCGAATGTGCTGTCCTCACCGCGTGTCGCCGCTGCTGTTTGCTGTTCGACATAGTTGGCAACGGAGCCAACACTGGTAAGATCAACCCGCAATTCTGCCTGCAACGTTCCAAGCAAAATAAATCCGCTTATGGCTGCTGCTGCAATTAGAAAAATCCGCGCAATCGTCGGTACGTCGCGACCAACGACCAGCGCTAAAGCCAAGGACACAACGGTCAGTAATGCAATATGTGCGCGAAACAACACCATAATTCCAACTGCAAGCCCAATCCACAACCAGCGAGCCGAAATCCGGAAACAACTCCAAACAGTCAGCGCGCACGCGAAGAACAGCGCGGGATCCTTCCCGATAGCACTGGTCCAGAAATACAGTCCGGGCAAAAAAAGCAAACCAATCGCCACCGGCGAAAGCGGTGTATTCAGAGCATCGGCAGCCTCTTCCATTGTGCGCATAACCAACGCCAGCCCCCAAACGCCTAAAGATTGATAAAGCAGAAAATAGTCAAGATAGCTGCCACCGAACAATTCGCGCATTGACTGGGTCAGATAGACGACAAACATGGTCCCAAGGCCGAAGCCATCTTCATAAAAACCATAAATATCATAATAATACAGCTTTGTATCGGCGTCCGTTGTCTGCACGAACAGATAATAAATATAGCTCGCGGCGACGTGCAGGATCGCCATGATCAGAAATAGTGCCAAGCGGCGATTGTCCTTATGGGCACTGAACCAGGCAAAGCTGACAAAGCTGAGCAATATGCCAAAAACCCCTAAAATCGTCACGATTTCACTACCCCCGCACCCATGCGGTGCTCAAATGCCGAAAAATATGCCTGAGAGGATTCCATCAAGACCAGCGCCTAACAGTCCCGGGGTCAAAAGGCCAGCGCCCGCATGATCACCGATCTCACCTTATTGTCAGAAATTTGCAAAATCTCTGTCATATGGTTAGGCTTTTGCTTGCAGTTTAAGCGGTTCGGTTTGAACCTAGTGATTGTAATCATCACCAAACAAGAGCGACACCATGCATATTGATTTGACCACTGACCATCTTGGAGACGGTTTCGCGTCTGATTTTTATGCAGCCAATCCTGTCTTGGCGGCCTCGAAAATTGCCATCGAAGGTGATGTGATCATTATCAATTTGATCGAAGGCGTCACTGACTATGCGCCGCTGATCAATGCTGCATTGCGTCAGCCCGGAGTGGTCGAAGTGCGGCTGGGCATTGGGACTTTCCCTTTAAGTTCACCAGTTTCTGTTCCCTCTGGCGCAAATCTAACGGGCGCAGGATCAGGTCTAACCCTGCTGCAGGCATCTCTCGATTTCAACGGGACATCACCTTCGGGGGTTGTTAAATCGGATTATCGCGCAACTGACATTGCGCTGTCGGACTTTAGTGTTGATGCGAGCAAATTGAGTCCTGATGGGTTGCGACTCAACGGCGTTTTCATGGACGAAGTCATCGGGTTCGATATCAGTCGCGTCAATGTCTACAATGTCACCGGCTATGCCCATTTTGCACGTGGCGATGTGAATTCGTTGGTCGCAGGCAGTCCCAACCCTTTGGCAACGTCGGGATCATGGACAGATTGCAATACTTATAATGCTCAAGTTCATTTCGAAGTCATGTATGGTGATGGTGTTACCTTTACCAATTGTAATGCGACCGATGGCGACGGTGACATTTCCGTCGAGGCTTATTTCCACCCGTTAGTTGGTTCACGAAATATCAGTTTCATAGGATGCACGGCATTTGGTGATGGTTTGATCGGTTTCAGCCTGATTTCGTCGGTCCAGTCTATGGAGAATATCAGCATTATTGATTGTTATGTCGAGATTAATCGTGAGGGTTCTGGCTACGGCTTTGTTGATCACAGCGGCTTGCCTACATTGAATCTGCAGATTGAAAATTCGACCTTCATATCACATGATTATATTGGATTTTCAGCGGCCGGAATAGTCGGATACGCCTCAAATTCCAACTTTAGGGGTGGTATTATTGGGATAAACATTGAAAATTTGAACGATGGAACCGCGCCCGATTTTGATATTATAGACAGTAACACTCTTGCTTTGCGTGACCCCAACATACCGGCAGGCATTGTCGGCTTACAGGCAGTCACCGGCGTAAGCTATATCGGTGGTGCAATAGAGGCTCGAGGAAGCGGAGGATTAATGTTTCCGGCCGGCAGCGGAGGGGCTGTCTCTTCGGAAACAAAACTTATTCAGGACGGATTTGATACACGCGTCGCTTTCAACAATGCGCAAGATAACGCATTGCTGTTTCCGTTGGTGAGCTTGCCGGTGGCGACTTTCGGCAGTTTTTCCAATGGAACAATTGCCGTAAGTTTTCAGAACTATGTGGGCCCCTTCGATTCTATCAGCATTGTCGGCGACACTGGTGTCGAAAATATCTTAGTGAGCGGCAACCAAATCAGTTATGGCGGCAACGTCATCG
>Ga0075152_10000712_pt1 | contig 24169 bp, 19 predicted proteins | sample JI61114C2DNA_FD_70964 | JGI IMG/M metagenome (GOLD analysis project Ga0075152, IMG submission 70964) | Wastewater effluent complex algal communities from Wisconsin, to seasonally profile nutrient transformation and Carbon sequestration -... | ecosystem: Engineered > WWTP > Effluent > Algae...
GAAGTATTTAAGAAACACAATGAGCAGATAGCTGCCCTTGTGGGTCAGGAATATGCCGCGGGGACTCTGGAGCGGTACGAAACCGCATTAAAGCACACCCGGTACTTCCTGGAGTCAAAATATAAGCTTCCGGATATCGACGTAACCAAACTGAATTTTGAGTTTATCAGTGAATATGAATTCTGGCTGAAATCCGTACGGAAATGCGGCCATAATACCACTATGAAGTATCTCAGTAACTTTAAAAAGATTGTCCGGCGGTGCATCAATTATGGCTGGATACAACGCGATCCGTTTACGGGCTATAAACTAAATAAAAAAGAAGTCAATAGGGTCGCATTGACGGAAACTGAAATAAAAGCAATCAGTGAAAAGGATTTTAATACCAATCGTCTGACCCTGGTTCGGGATATCTTCCTGTTTAGCTGCTATACGGGCCTGGCCTATATCGATGTTAAAAAGCTAAAACGCTCTGATATTGTCACTGGTGTGGATGGTGAAAAATGGGTGATCACCAACCGGCAGAAAACGGATACAACCTCCCGTATTCCCCTGCTTCTGCCCGCCATTACTATTCTTCAGAAATATGAATCCCACGGCAATGCCCTAAATAAGGATTTAGTGCTACCAGTTTTAAGCAACCAGAAAATGAACGCCTATCTGAAAGAAATTGCCGATCTATGTGGGATCAAAAAGGAACTCAGTTACCATATAGCCCGGCATACATTTGCCACTACTGTAACCCTGAGTAATGGCGTGCCAATAGAAACTGTTTCAAAAATGCTGGGACATACCAACCTGAAAACGACTCAGCAATATGCGAAGATTCTGGATTTAAAAAACAGTAAGGATATGTTGAATTTGAAAATTAAGCTTCAACAAAGTACTCCTGGACAAATCAAAACTTGTCCCAAAATTCCAGTTTAGCGTGTCCGAATATGGGGATAAGCTCACCGGTTTTGAAATGTTGCATGAATGGTTATAGAATACTGAAATTCAGTATTCTATACAAGCCGTTATCAAATTATGAGTGACGGAGACATTGCGCATTTTTCAGCAGGGTAATCCGACGACGAAATCTGACCATAAAGAAACTAGCCTTTCTTTCGTTTAGCCCTTTCCTCCTTTATAAGATTATACGCTTGGTTAATAAGGGTGGTAATCCGGTTTCTTTCTTGTGTATCTGCTGAACCGGCGCTTTTGTCAGGGTGATGCTGACTTACCAGTTTACGCCAGGCTCTTTTCACTTCCTGGTCAGTAGCAGTGGGAGGCACCCCGAGTAGTTTGTATGCCTTCATTAACTCGGTTTCTTTCAGGTTAGTGGTTTTGGCTTTACCATTTCCCTTGTTATGATTACGTGTTAACAAAATCGTATGAAAATGCGTGTACAGGTTAAGTCCGATAATCCGGTTTATGCCATCCAAAAAGGTCTCTACACCCTTGCGTGCGTTTTTTTCAGCAATTCCGACAACCGCCCCCGCGACTAAACTGACTAGTGCGGATAAACCTGACAGGTTAGTATTCTGCTTGTTAGGATCGAAAATTTCTGAATGGTACCCGACTAAAACACCATGACTAAACAGGTAATAGCCGGGAAATATTTTATTACTGCTGGGGAGACCGATAGCCGGCATCCAATGCTGGACAAATCTGGCAATATCTATATTCCTGTAATTAACCTTTAAAAGATCCATTTCAAATTTCGCGGCTTGCCCGGGATATTGATTGGCTATTTGTTCCCGGAAATACTCATTAAAGGCAGAACGTTTGTCATTTCGTGCGAATAAAAAGACTATAGGGGCGGACCGGACTAGTTCACTGAGTTTCTTTGCCTGGCTTTGGTTGGCATTCATAAAATTGATTTTTCATATTCCGTAAAAATTAATGCCATATATACGAAACGGACAATTTGTCTGAAATTCCTTTTTGTGAAAAATTAGATCCGATAAATACCGGAGACTTTGTAATTTGATTTTCAAAGGTAAAAGAATGGCATAAAATCATCACTTTCAACGGTAGTTAGGAAAAAGCCTTTGAAGAATTGGTCTGCCAAATTGCAAGTTCAGAAACAACTGGCCTCCTATAAAGCCAGTTCTTTTAAAAACCCGGTACTAACCGGCTGATATATTTTTATTCCCCGGATCTCAGCAAACAATGCAACTCCAGGGGTCATCTGAACATAAACAACGGCAAAAGATCCTTCCGTTCGGACATCTTTGTTTTTATATCGCCTCATCCAGTTATTAAAGCTGCTCTCATATAAACTATTTGACCTGCAGAAGGCCTTTACAGATAGTCCACTCAGTTCTTGCTGGCTGATAAGTTCCAATTTCTCAGCTCTGCTGCGGAACCTCCGGCTCTTCTGTGATAAATTTTTATCCATAACTTTTAGCAGCTAAGCAAAGGGAGCGCTCTTAAACAGGAAATATGTACTTGGCCGGAGGGTTACGATTTAATTGCTACTTACATCCGTGATGCTAAAGCCCGAGAACCTTATGCTCAACAACTAAAAAGCCGCAATATTCGCTGCGGCTTTTTAGTTATAGTCTTTGTTTGACAATTTCAATTCGTTTTATTTTTTCATTTCCTACAGAGTCAATATGTAAGTCATTTAAATATACATTCTCACTTTCCTTTAATAAGCCTTTCTCAAAATAGATATTAATCCTCCAATGGTCGCTGAGTTTAAAATACCAGCCTAATAAAAATCCACTACGAGTAGTTAATGGATGTTCTGTTGAATAAAAAAAATCCGATAAGGATAATAGCTCATTAAGCTTGGCACCCCGGAATTTAAATTCTACTTCTTTTGAGTTTACTTTTTTTAAACTCATAACTCCATTGCTCACTTTAATATATTCCACGGAATCGCCTTTGGTCTGAGCCGATGCACTGCTAATTGATACTGACCACAAGAATATATAAATCGGTATTGTTAATTTATTGCCCATATACTTTTCGATAATTATTTTTTTCCTTATTATCTGCCATGTAAACGACTAGCCCTGTTTTATTGTTGCTAAAAAAAGCAGTATATGCCTTTTTTTGACTACTCGACATGTCAAATCCTTTCAATGAGCCATGTTCTTTTTTATATGCAGCTGCGTCTGTTTTTACCTGGGCCCCTACCGCTTTATCTAATTTGCCATATCCGTCATTCTTTACAAAATCTTTATACGCACCTGCATCTGACACATGTATAGCATATCGTTCGGTCTTATTTTCAACAAAAGACACAAATCCTATTTGCTGAACAAGACCGTCAAAATCTGCTGTGCTAGGCGGCCCTCCATTATCCGGAAATGTTTTATTGGTATTTTCAAAATGTCCGTGGTAATCCGCGACATGCTTTTCTCCTGGCTTTAGATTCAAATTAGCATCTCCACTTTTTACATACCCTTGTTCATCAAGCGCAAAGTCTACTGTTCTAATTTGTTTACCGCTAGAGTTTGTTGCAACAGCAGCGAATCCCGCCTCTTTACCTTGTCCTACTTGTTGGTCACCGGCAACTACTTTCTTAAAGGATGCATCCATTTTGCTATCAAGGCTATTATTCAACCCAACAATATAATCCTTGACAGGGTCCTCTGGCCCTTCTCCATTCTTATCAATATATCTAAAAGGATTATTTGCGCCATATACAAAAGGTGAGAATATTTCATACTTCTCTGCCTTGGGGTCTAAACTATGAAAACGTCCTATCTGCGCATCATACATCCTTGCCCCATAATCCATCCATTCAAGCCCCGAGCCATCACTAAATTCGCCTTTCTGTTCCTCCTTCCCGTTGTATCCATACCTATTGTCCGGATCACCAAAGGCAAGAGCTCTGGAAGAAATCCCTGACATTGTCAGACCGAATGGATAATAATGGCTCTCCTCAAGCAATCGCCCCCGCTTATGTGTCACCTGCAGGTTGGAAAAATACACATCAATATTATCGGTCACATTACTGAAGTAAATAAACAGGTACCCGTTTTTATTCACCAGCTTATTTGAAAAAACGTGTGCCGTACTGGTATTACTGACACCGACTTGCTCAAATCCACTACTCGAAGCTACATAATTCATCTGTTCATCCAACAATATATAATTTATATACGCCTTAGGTCTTGCGCTGTTATAACTCTGCCCGCTTAAAAAACTTCCTATCGCCTTGGGCAGTTCCGCACTTCCCGAATACGTACTGCTCCCCGGATAACCACCCTTGATACCCGACAGGTTTTGACTCAGCAAAGTCAACAGGCTGGAAGATGGATCAACCGGGCTGTTTGGTGTCGCAGTACTTTTCCACCAGCTATTGCCGGCTATATTCACCGTATCACCAGCCATCACTTTCAATATCATATTCATCCCCAGGTTATTGACCCCACCGCGTAAACGCTGCACATAATCCGGCACTGACAGGGCCGGGTATTCAGAAACTTCAGAACCATCCACGCGCCCTGTGTCTACACTGCCGTAATACAACCGCTCCGTTGAAATAGTATTGCTCTCCAACGTTGCCGCCGGGTAAGAATCTGTACGTGCCTCATCTGTAAGCACCATACGTACATTACCCAGGTGATCCTTAATAAAATAATCATATACAATTTTGCTGCTGTCCGCCTTTATCCGTGCACGACCTTCCCCTAGTAGCATATATTGAAGGGTATCATTTCTATACACATTTCCGCTCAGATACAAAATGGTGCTGGTCTGGGAAGTCATATCATCTGCAATTTCCTTTTTAAGACGTATACCGGTAGCGTCATACGTATAATAAATATACCCCTTTCCGGCGATCATCAGTTCAATTGGCTGGTTAAGGTAATTGTAATTTAATCCATCCATATCCTTGTTATAATCAGTTTGTAAATTGCCATTAAAATCATAGTTATAATCGTCATATTCTCCACTGGTACCGTTATAAAAATCCCCCAACTTATTATCTGTTATTACCCCATCAGTTACCTTCCTTAACCGGTTGCTGCAATTGTAATAGCTGTAGGTAAGACTGTCAATTGTAATACTTCCACCCAGTTTCCAGCCCTTTTGACTCATTGAAAGTATATTACCATTGCCATCATAAATCATACCAGACAAACTGAAGTCTATTCCCGCTGCTTTGCTGAAGTTGTTACTATTCAGCTGGTTATAGTTTGCCTCAGTAATCCGGTTAGCTGCATCATAAGTAAAATCATATTTCCGGAGTATATCATCCCCGGTACTGCGCCAAATTGTACCGTTAATATTGCCATTATATTGCGCAGCAGTATAATGGTGGCTGGTACCGTTTACTGTAAATGAAGTTTTATCATAACCAAGGTCAAATCCAAACCAATGCGCGGTACTGGTTGTATCTTTTACATAGCTTCTGTTCATTCCCATCATCCATCCTCTGATATTATAGTCATACTGTAGTGAATCAAGTCCACTGCCCAGTTTCTTTTTACTTAGCAGCCCCAGCGCATTGTATTCCAACTCAGATTGTATAGTCCATGTAGAAGGCACCGTCCCACCGTTCACTTTTGAATGGCTGACTTTTTTCTCCGTCTTTACTGGCCTGAATAAATCATCATATGTTATTCTGGTCAGTTGGACAAAGCTCTGGGTATTGGCTCCAGATTTTTCATGCTTGTTTATTGAAAGCAGTACATCCCCATTCCAAACATACTGATTTGTGATTATGTCTGTGCCCCCGCTATAATTGGTTGACTGTGACTGGATTATTCTGCTTTTGCCATCATAGAAATTAGCTGTATATAGGTAGGTATTACTCCCCAGTACTTTAACCCTTGTACCTGTTACCTTGCCTCTAAGCTGGCTTGACTGAACAGTTGCATCCTGCGCATAGGGCCAGACTGTATTACTTGGAGTTTGCATATAACTGTCATAACTGGTATTTCTTGTGGCACTCAAAGGATTTCCGTAACTGCTACGCCAGTCATAACTATCATAAAACGTACTGGTCAGTGTATCCAGGCTACCGGCCATATCACCCGGATCCGGATAAATCACTTGTCCGACTGCTCCATCACTGTGATAGTCACGGCCATCACCGTTACCATACATCATGGTCATCAGCGGACGGTTCAGCTGATCATAGGTCGTCACCAGCCACTGGTTATTCGCCAACATATTCCCGTCACGGCTCATTACCAAACGGTCCCGTTCATCATAGACCATCTCCACCATGTTGGCACCCGGCACTTTTTTAATGATCATACGCCCTCTATTATCATACTCATAACGGAAACACTGCTCATTCAGGATTACTCCGCTGCTATAACTCATACTCCAACCGTTAACGGCCAGCAGTTCCACCCCCTTAGGCTGAATTACTGCCCTTAACTGGTTCAGATCATCATAAATGTAATAAGTACACAACCAACCTGTATGATTTTTACCCGTCCCTGTATCAGCCTCTGCGGTTAGTTGCACCTTTTTCAATACTACCAAACCTTCTTTGTCTTTAAATTCAATTACCTGTTTATTATGTTCATCCTGGGTGGCTGTTTTAAATAAGGTACCCTGTGTGTAAATTCCTGAACTGGTATATGTTCCAAAATCATTACTGACATTGGATACTGTCCATATCCTCACACTATCAGCCGTTTTGTTGACCCAGTATTTATATTTGACAGCCCTCCGGGAGGCTTCGCTGCTTTGCGATGCTGTGCCCACCCAACTGTCACCGGGCGCATAGTTTTCCAGTGGCCTATTGAGTGGTGAGGACTCAAACACCGACTTTCCGTAATAATAGGCCTCATCAATGAAAAGGCCTTTATTAAAACTGGAATCCTTCTGAAAAGGATTCAGTTTGAACTTACCATCACTGATTGAACTATTACTCCCCGTATTATTAGCCGCAAATGGCAAAAACCTATAAACTTCACGCCCTAAATCATCGTAAACCTGAGCCGTTACATAATCCCTGGCTGAATCCCCGGTTACCAGGGATCCTTTACGAATTACAGTCTGAAGCGGCCTACCCAGTCCATCAAAGTAAGAAGTAGATTGCTTAACATCCTTGTAGGGCCTTGTTAATATAGTATCAGAATGAGTTATGGGAGCCATGGCATCCCAAATCCGGATATAATTGGTTTTTTTAGAACTATCATACTTTACTGGCATTACTATCTGAGAGCAGAGAGTATTAAAATTGCCGCTCAATATGATAAATAATATTAAAATTCGCTTCATACAAAAGTATTTTATAAGTATCTTATTCAGTTGCTGTCGCTTTATACTTGTACTCAATTCTTCGGATAATTTTTCCCTCCTCATCCTTTACAAGAAATAACCTCCCCATAGAGTCATACTCATAAAAACTGATATGCCCATTCGCATCTGATTCGCTGCTCACTCCTATAAGTGGAGTGTGTGTAAATGTTTTCATTACAGCTCCTTTCGGGCAGAGCCTAAGTTCATCAATATACACTGACCCTGAGACAGTTATCGAAGTTCCGGTCACCTCATGTTCATAGTAAGTCCAGTCACCAACTGTTTTGCCGGTACGTGTTGAGCCAGAACTATTGACCGTTACGCTGCCACTTTTGCTCCAATAACTTATAATATAGGTTGCATTGCTCAAGCCAGCACGTGTGATATTACCACCACTCAGGTTATATGACTTTGAACCTGTCATAAAATACGTCCCTGACACAGTTCCGCTATAAGTCCATCCTCCCTTGCCGTCAGCTTCGAATGAAGTAAAGGCTATAGAAGAACTATCGGCATTTTCAACTTCAGCCACTGGCAGCCTGTTACTATAATCATATATATATGATATAACCATATCTCCTGTCTTTTGCTGAGAGATCAGATTGCCATAACTGTCATATTTCAGAAACTTTATCCTGGATTCAGATGTCCCTGCTCCTCTCTTCTGAAATAATTCTTCGGTCATCACTTTGGTTCCGAATAATTTATAATTTGATTTAATCTCGCTTCTTATAGTACTGTTACTTAGTTGTTCCTGTTTTAATATTGTGGAGATATTATTTTTCGATATCAAAGACTGTCTTGCTGTTTCTGCTGTCCCTGAAAGACTCAGATCCTTTGGATAGTACTTTAGCGTTTTGACAGTATCACCCCGGCTATTCAGGAATTTTGTCATTGCCAACAAATTGTAGCTATTATAGGAATAATCCGTAACAGTCTCCACATATTTTGTTGTGTCATTCTGATCGTATACTATTTCGTAACTTTTTGATAAAGCAGACCAGGCAGGTGTAGTGTAATAAAACGCATCTTCCCACTGCCCATATATGTATGGTGTGGCTTCATTAGGAGGCTGCACTACCCTCAGTTTGTATGATACAGATCTCAAACTATCATAAAGAGCAGATGTGTACTCAGATATAATTTTCTTTACCGGGTAATAAGACCCATTTTTATACCTGTAATTGGCTACCAGTGTCGGTAATCCTCTTAAATATTCCTCGCTTTCAGCAGGTGGATATGGGCTCGTTGAAACAATTCCCTCCGCCGCCGTTGTAAAATGATATTCGCTCATACCCTCAATGCCAGTGGAATCCATCAACTCAAAAACCCTTTTATATCCAATATAGCTGCCAGAGTGAGTTACAGATAAGGCATTAGGGTCAGCGTGCAGGGCAAAACACTGCGCCCCTGAAGTTGTATATGTATTGTCCTCCACGACAAAATGAGGTCTGCCGAATATTTCGCCAGAAGAAGTGTCTGAAGCAAAACCCGTTGTGTACTTATACCTGCGGGAGATACTATGTCCAAACTGATCATATGATTGGATCTTCTTTATCCTTAATCCGCCTACATTCCGATTATAAGCATTGCTCTCCGCCAGGGAGTCAAAAGCCAACCAGCTTACATAAAACCAAAACTCGTCATAAGCTGGTGTATCCTGATCAAAGGTTGCCTTTATTTCATAATTGCCATTTGGCACATACCATCCTTGCGTGTTGCCAGGTAATACAGTACCATAATAACTGGAATTAGTGCCATCTATACCGCGAATAGTAAAGGAGGCACAACTACTGCTGCCACCGCTCAGATCACACCCGTAAGCCCCGATTTCAGCATACAGAAAAGCCCCTCCCAGATTACTGTTTAAATGTGTATTTGCTACATTATTAACAGTAAATGTATCAATATAAGTATCAGTAGTAATGGGCTCCGGGGCTTCACCTTGCAAAGCAGCCGATAATACAGTAAATGTAGCCGGTAAACTGGGGTTATTTCCGGCTTTGTTATTTTCATACTCAAAATCTGAATAGCCACCAGTTGGGTAAATAACTCTTCTGAGTATCCCAAACTGGGAATAGGCCGTATCCACTCGTCTATCTGCACTTCCTATCAGTTGTGGGCTCCCTCCTGATAAAACCATGGCCGTACTAGGGATTAAATTACCATTTGATGTTTTCCCATTGTAAAAACCCCAATAATCCTGGGCAGCACTCACTTTACACGGTGAGGCAATTGTGGAATCATATAAAAATGAATGTTTGGAAACACTGACATTATTGGCATCAATTAAATCAACTTCATCAAGCATAAGTCGTTTTTTTTCATACCCCGTAGCAACTCCACACAACCCAGAATTATCTGTGCTGCTCATATAATGATAGCCAAAGTTGTATGCCTTGATTAAAGAATTTGATGAATTATAAATCTTAAGTTTATCAAGCGCATACCCCCCATTATAATCCTGTCTTGAAGAGCCCTGAACTGTAAATTTTGCGTACCCGTTGTTAAACCAGATAGAGTCCGGGTATTTGATTGATATCACAGTTGTATTTGTAAGATCTGATGAAGGACATGATCCATAAATCGTATATGTGTATGGGGCAATTGTTTTGGAAGTTGTTGTCGCACTTCCATAAGAGAAATTAATACTATCTGTCCTATTGAAATTATATATTTTACTGGTATACCATGCTGACCGCAGTGTTGGCCCAGATTGCGATCCGGAAGACTGGCTTGTTTCATACTCAGTGAATAAGTAAATAGTCCCGTCTTCATCGGTAATCCGGAATGTACCGGCGGTTAACTCAATCTTAACCTCACTTTTGGGATACGTAACGAAACTTGAAGTCTCCTGATTCCACCAGAACTTTCCACTTTTACCCAACAGGCTGAAAAAATAAATATCAGCCTCTGGATCCACCTGACTTGCAAATATTTGTCTCCGGAAACTTTCTACCCAGGACTCTGGCGCAGCCAGAATTACACTATCCTCTATTTCCTTCATGGAATATCCATCATAAGAAACATTACTATTATATCCCAGTTCATCAGCAAGTCCATTCACCTGTCTTGAAATAGATGGTATACTACCCAGTGACCAGCCTAATCCCACCCAAGAAGAGTTCTCTTCAACTTTAATACCACCTCCATGATAACTTAACGTCAACGGGAGTGATAATTCCCGTGATTGAATAGTATAAAGAGGAACTGATATACTGGGAACTCCGGTAAAATAACCGACCGGAATTTCACCATATTTTGTAATGGCTGCCGCGTTTGGGCTAAGGGGCGCAATTTTTTGCAACTCTACCTGGGCCATTAATTGATATACATTTAAAATAAATATTATTAATAATATGCTGACCTTTTTCATATTTGAAAAGTGTGAATTAAGTATCCAATTTATTTAATACCATATCCAAATCTGATTAATACCGCTTGTGTTCTTGGCACCTGTTGATAACTCATAAAGTCCCAGAGCAGGCTGATGCCGCTTTGTCTGAATAACTTTGATTTTACAGGGAATTTCTTTTGAAGCCCAATCAGTCCGCTTTGCTGCCAGGCAGAATAGTCCTTCAATTCAGCGATATTTCTGAACTCAGTCCGGTAGTTCATCTCAAAGCCCCCGCTGATCCAAAACGATCCTTTTAGCTTCCAGTCCACATAACTCCTTGCGCCCACTCCCTGGTGACTGATCCGTATATTTTGAATGTTTTTTCCCCAGCCCAGTTTGTAACTCGCCCCCAGACCGATTATGCTTTTGTCATTTAATTTATACCCGGCGCTGATCGCCAGATCTGATGTGGTTGGCAATATCCCTTTAGAACGTACCGATTGAATATTGGTACCCAGTTCGATACGCTGAAAAAAGGACTTCGTTTTTTGGGATTGAGGTCGAAAACCATCTGGCATTTCAACGTCACTGTTGCCGCCACCCATCTTTATTACCTTATCCTTAAGTTGGTTAAGCTGACTTTGGGCGGTCTGTAAATTCTGCTGGAACTGAGCCTGTGCATTTGGGCCCCCGGCTGATAACTGCTGCTGGATCAGCCCGTTTACCTGTGCCCTGGTTTGTAGTCCGGCCAAGTTTGTCTGAGAACCAGGATCACCGGGTTCACCCGGCAGACGGAAAAGGCTGGCCAACTGGCTGTTTTTGCGCCAGAACTCGCGGAATGATTTATTCTTTGCCAATAGTTCTAGTGCTTTCTTACTGGCTTTTTTAGGGTCTTTTAATGCTGCTTTATATTCACTCAACTGGGCCGAGTAATAATAAACCTGTTTATTGAGCTTTTTAAATTCTTTCGCAAACCCAAACTTACTCAGATGATCTTTTAAGTAGTCACGCCTTTGCCTTAAAAACTGCTTGATTGCCTCTGCATTTGCAAAGCCTGACTTCAGTGCCTCCAGCTTTTTGGTCACTTCCTGTAGTTTTGCTTTGACTTCCCCGGCTTCTTGCAGAAAACCCGGATTTGCCTGCAGGAATTTTAGAGAAATAGTGAGACTGTCGATTTCAGCGATATACATGTTGCCTGAACCATTTAGTCGCTGTTCTAACTCCTTATACTGCTGTTCAGTACCGGCAAATAAGCCGGCGGCAGCCGTGGAATCGGTTGCGGAAAGTTTTGCCTTCAATTTGGATTCTGATTTTTTGAACTGCCGCAATACTTTTTGAGTTTTACGGTCCAGTTTGCGATTCAGATCAGATGCCGTTGAATTAATTACATCCACATATTTTTTAGAAACTGTAATTGCTTTAGTAATAGTGTCCTGCGCGGAAACCGGAATGAGTGTGCATAAAAACACAACAATAAAGATCAGGTGCTTTACCATAAGGGGTGTATAATGCAAGAACTGGTGAATTGAAAAACAAAGCTGAGTCTTTCCACCCGAAAAAAAAATACCATTTTCTTGGTATTGTTTTATTTAAGCAATAACCCTATATTTCTTTTTCCTTGACCTTCACCGTTCAAACCTATAACATCAGCCTGAACGAAAAGTGGCTAAAAAAACATTTTTCGTGATTCTTTTCCAATGGTTATTTCACTTGGTTAGCTTATTCAGAATCGATATCCTGCTCCGGTTTATATAAAACAAATGCAGAAGATTGCCCTTACTATTCTGATATAATAATCATGATAATAAATTATTTATAACTTCTTGCTTGATTCTGACTTTGTTTTGCTAATCACTACTTCTATACCAAGAAGAAATAATTTTGCCATCATCCCATACAAATAAAAAACCCCGCTTAATGCGGGGCTTTCAGTCTATTTATATAAACTTCCAGTTATGTTAAATAAAAACTCATTGAAATGCCAGCGGGATCACTAAAATTCACCTAGGTCGTTGATTTTCAACGACCTATTTTTTTACTCTATTTTTAAGTCTATTTCTGGCTCTAAAGATTCCTATTCTTCTCTCTCCTCTTTCAAATTTACTAATTCTGGTCTAATATTATGCTGGCTTCAAAAGGTTAAAATAAACAACCCTTGCTTTGGTAATGCTAGAAATATTTTAAAATAAGTCTAGCTGATTCTATGATCACTAGCATTTTCAGAAAATGAATTTAATCAATTAGCCAATATCCGAATTATGGAGTAAAAAAGTATGTGAATTTGTGTAGTGGCCGCTCTCTGTGTGCCGCCAGGCTGGCGTGATACCGGCAACCGAGCCGATTAAAGCTGTAACTGAGATAAATTTCGTTTTATTGATCAAATATCTGGAGGTCCGAGACAGCCCAATATCTCGCTGGATTTTTAGTGTGGGTTTTACACAATTCATGTTATGTGCCTTTATTTCGGGCCAGTATGGAATCTATAAAAGAAAGTATCATCCTTGCGTCTTCGAATTTCAGAACGTAAATTTTAATAGCATCAACATTTACGTGATTAAAGACATACTCTTTACCCTTTTCAGTTGCTATATAACCGGACACAGTTCCATTGTCAAACAAAGTATGAATGCGAATAAAACCATTTTCAATCAATGGTTCTAGGTTTTCGGTAATTTTTGCCGGAAAATTCATACGGTCAAAGGCCTTAATAAGATTATAAACACTCCAAAGGTTGTGATCACTCTTTATCAAAAGAAGTAAAAGTTTCTGCTTATCGGTCATGGTGAATGAGGATAGGATACTTTAATGGCACATAACGGTTTACGTATTGGCTATGGTGGGGCATTTGAAAAATGTCAGCCGAATACTTGCACAAATGACCATAGATTTACAAATGTAGAGTTTAAAACTGTCAGCCTCACTATTGCCAATAAAATATTAGTGATTCTGCTTTTTGTCAGTATGTCCTTATTTTATTCCCAGAAACTTAAATATGTTGTTTATGTTTACTCCGATTCCCGCAATGTTCGGTTCAAGAATTATTGTGTCGTTCAATATTTTTCCGATACCACCTTTCAACTCCTTTTTTACCTTAAAGTCTATTATTTCCTTTTTGTCTTTAATGTCTTTAAACACCTTTTCAATCAGTTTGATTACGTCTTGAGGTGTCTTACAAACCTTGGCAATTTCAATAAATACTAATTTGTCCTCTGGAATTTTTCCTCCGATTGATTGTTTGTCGTTCCCCTCTAAAAAGTATTTCGGGTGAATTGTTGTAATCATCAAAGCAGGAAGAAGTTCTTTCGGGTCAATTCCGTTCACAGATTCCCATGACATAAGTTCTGAATAGAAATGACTTTCAGGAATTCCTTGTATAGCTACTGACTCATTTTCTGCAGCGAATTTTGCAATCTTGTCAAAACTGTCACGCAATGTCTTACTAATCGGTTCATCCCAATTGTAATAGTCAAGAATATAGAGATAGTAATCTCTTTCTACATTCTCTGGAATCGCTGCAATTGTGCTAATTTTTAGTCCCATTTCTTTTTGTGTTGTCTGTTCCTAAGCTGACCACTAACGAAAAGGGCTTAGCGAAGGCGGGAAAATGTTGCTGTGTCCGCCCGAACCGATGCCCAATAAAGTTGTGATGATAAATTTAGTTGAAAATGTTTGTTAGTAATTCATCCGCCTGAACCGATGCTCAATAATGAGTTGCTGCTGAAGTTTCAACTTCAACCCGGCTTTAGCTAAACCCCATGTTACCGGCATGGGCTATTTGTTCCATTTGAAAACAAAGACAAAATAAGCAATGATAAGTCCAGCTATAGTACCTCCAACTATTGTTATTGTCCAATTGCTTGATAGCATTTTCAGTATCCAATTTCTTTTGTGGTCGCTTTTGGTTATAGGGGTATTGGTAGCCTGCATCGGAAGGATTTTGGTTAAGTCCGAAGAGGATGATTGAATTCCGAATTTTTGCATAGAAAGCAATTGCCTGCCGTTTTCGTTAATCATAACGCCACTTTCTTCTGTTGCAATAACTAAGTCGTCTTGGCGAAGTTTTATGTCAATGGCGACTGCTAATTCATCGTCGATGTCAGGAATAGAAAGTTCTTTTAAAATACCTGATACTTGTTTGAAATCATTGTCATCGTCGGCCATGTGTTGCAATACTTTTTTAAAACACAATTGAAAAAGATTTTGATTGCCTTTTTCAGTTAACCGATAAGTCTGGCCGATGCCACCCTGAACTTTTGCTATTGAACCGTTATCAATTAAAGTGTCAATGATAGCAAAGCGTTCTGTCTCGCTTTTGAACTGTCTACCGTTAAGACGAATGAAGTTATAAACGTCATTGTTTTGTTTGAGCAGTGTCAAAATGTAAAGTGTCGGTTCAGGTTTTGGCTGTATCATTTAAGAATGTGTCAGATTAATAAAAATTAAAATTGGTAGCGTGTCTTAAAACCTTGCCGGTAAAGTTCAGGGCTTTGTGCAGTGGCTGATCCCTGCCTTCCGGCAAGCAGGCGTGATTCCTAAAGCCGGGCGGCCAAAGCTCCTTCCTGGGTTAAAGTTCGTTTTTTAGAATAAATTTCAATGAGGCCGTGCCAGCCCGAACTATCTCCGAGATTTATTCTATCGAAAAGTGTATATTCTGATTGCTAATATACAAACCGGAGTTTAAAAATAATTAAACTACAGATACGCAATATCCCTAAAATAATTAACGGCTACAGCAGTGCATTTTCGGTCTGCAACATTTAAAATCATTAAACCCGATGCGCCGAAACCTAATATCTAAAATCTTAGCTACCATATAAACCTCCGGGTGAATATTCCGAAATTGCTTTTCATAGGAACCCCATGCTAGCGACTGCCTATTTGGTCTTAACTTGAATGATATTTAAAGGCAGTGCATTCAACATTATTTCTTCTAATTTTCTAATATTTTTCCTTTTTAGTTCAAGTGGAGTGAATAAAACAGCAAAGAAAATAAATTCTTCAAATTCTACAAACCCAGTGTATTCGATAGTGGGGTAGGATGCTATTTCAATTGTTCTGAGTTTAGACTCCCTCCCTTCTCTTTTAACAGTAGGCAGGAAATCAATTTTTGCATTTGGAAAATCTCTCATTGTATATTCTTTCTGTAGTTCCAAAAAGTCGTCCAGAGATTTTACCGTACTATCCTTGCTCATAATATTAACATAAATCCATTCTTTTGACTTTACTGCTTCCTCAAAAGTCAATCCTCTTTGATAAAATGTTGCTAACATATTCTGTCTTGATGTTCCGTCTATTATCCATCCAAAAGGTGCCGGAGCAATTACACCATGGTCACCACAAAATGGGATTCCTCCATAGTTTTGAAATTGATTTAAGTCTTTAAAATTCAAGATATCAAGATCAATATCAAGTGGATCATAATGAGCTCTTTTTATTGCAGCTTCTGTAAAGCCTTCATGTGATATTAGTATCCCTTTGTTAACCTCGCAATCATTGAGCATTCCGATAAACATTTCTACATTCTTCACATCTATTTTTTCAGAAAAATATTTTCCATCCACGACTATTCTAATTCTATTGCCAGCGACATAGTCTTCAATCAAAATATCAATCTGTCTTTCAGTTTGAGAATATCGTCCTAGAATTTTAACATTGTGTGATATGTCTGCTTTAGGATAGGCATTTGTAAAATAGTCCTGAATTTCTTTTTCATAGTCTTTCCAATTCATAATGCAATTAATTAAATATTTGGCTGTTCCGAGTTATGCAATCACTAACGACCAGTACTTTCTGCTGTTATAATATTCTCTAATTCGTCAGCCCGAACCGCTGCTGAGTAAAGTTAATGTAGTTGATGTTATATTCTGTTGCCCGGCTTTATTCGTCCAGCCCGGACTACAGATGATAAGCGAACGGGACGACCAGTAAATATTCTTCAGCCAGCATAGCAGAAAACCCAGTGTTGCAGGCAGTGCGTCTAATGATAAACATATATTTCAACCCGTCTGTTTTGTTGCGCTTCGGCATATTTAGTTGATATTCCTTTTCCCTCTATTTCAATACTGCATTCTTTTAAACCAAATGCTTCCACCAGAAAATGGGCAACTGCTTTTGCCCTTTTCTCCGAAAGAGATCTATTGTACTGCATACTACCAGTATTATCTGTGAATCCAGTTATTTTTATTTTTTTAACTGCTGTATCGAGTAAATAATTACGTAAATATTGAAGAGTATTTGAATTTACTATTTGATAACTGTCAAAATCAAACTCAATATTGTTTATAATTATTGTATCAATTGTTTTCTGGGCCGGCGTCTCAGTCTTACTAGCTGACGTATCACAGTATTGCGGTTTAAAATGTCTTTCTTTTATAGTATACAAAGAGTCTTTGATCTTTTGCATATTAAGACATGAAGTTTCTTTCATTGAAATGATACTAAGGTCGTCAACTGACAGATAAAGCCGTTTAATGCTTATTTTCCTTTCTTTTGCAATTTGTATATTTGTCTTCTCCGAAAAATTGCCAATTATTATAAAATGCTTAGCAGAAGTTGCGGTAAATTCTTTTTGGACTTCAAACCAACCATTTTTTAATTTCTTAATCCGGCCATCAAGAAAGTTTAAATAATTCAAAGGCTGAATCACTGAATCTTTTGAGAAAAAAAGAAAACTGTCGGTAAAATACAGCCCGATGTCGTGAAGATTGGGCCCAATATAGTCGCTAGCCAGCTTTAAACTCACTTTATAATTTTCACCTACCACTAAAGGGCAAATAAGCATTGTTTGCCAATAATCTCGTTTGGAGTTTTCAGTATCAACAACTAACAATTTGATATCTTTATCACCACTAATCGGTTTAATATCTGGTATGCTGTATCCCCTTACATTATAATTAATATAAAACCATCCAGAAGGACTGCATGGTTGATGAAGTTCAGTACAAATATTCACGTCTTCAAACGATCCATTAGGAACGATATTTTGTCCATCTACAGTCTTGAAAAAAAGTAGATTTATAAATATCAGAGCTTTTTTCATGGGAAAGATTTAATCATTGCCTGCAAACGTATGGGGCCTTGTGCAGTGGCCGATCCCTGCCTTCCGGCAGACAGGCGTGATCCTGGCAGCCGGGCCACAAAAAGCCTTTCCTTGGTTAAAGTTTTTTTTTAGATCAAATTTCTAAGAGGCCGTGCCAGCCCGAACTGTCGCTGGGTTTTATTCTGTCGATGAGTATATATTCTGATGGCCATTGCACAAAATCCGATGTTGGCTGCGATCTTATTACTCGTTTGTATAATCATTATTTCTACAATAATTTAGCACAGATGTAAGTTGGAATAATGATATCCATATGACCATAATTGAGATTGAGAAAAGTAAAACTTGTATACTCTCTGAATTTTGCCCGTCTTTTAACTTGGAATAAATTATGAATAGACTTAGTAGGCAATTAAAAGTTAATATTCCCACAATACTTAAGCGAAGTTTTTCCTTGATTAAAAAAGGTTTTGTTGAAAATATTAGATGGTATATAAAGTAAATACTAAAAGCATAACACAAAGGGAAAAGAGTATACCATGTCGGATCAATTTGCTCTAAGAAAGGAATCTTAAATGTAATTTGTATAACCCAAATCAATATTACTATGAATGAAAAATAGAAATATGTTTGAAGTACTAGAGGAGTTTTACTAAATAACATCCATTTTCTTGACTTTACTTGCTTTGCAGAATTTTTCATTTTATTTACTTGTGAAATGAAGAGATTATTACAGCCAACGTTTTACGGCTTGGCGATGTGGCGGTATTTGAAAATCGTCAGCCCGAACCGCTGCTGACCGAAGTTACAAAAGCTGATGTTATATTCACAGCTTGGCTTCATTCTTCAGCTGGAACTGAAGCTGAATAGCGAACAAAAAGTTGAGAATTTATTCGTCGCCCCGCCATATTGACAAACCGCCTGCTGTAGGCTGGCCTTTACCCGTCATAATATAGTTATAAGCTGGGGAGTCGGTAAATTCTTCAAGCAATGCTTTTTTAGAAAAGAACTCTGGTATTTCTCCCTTTTTGTCAACCTGATAGCCTCCGCCATTATCTAAATTGATTTTTGTCTTGGCAAATGATATGGAGCAGTCTACAGAAAACATAATCATATTGTAACTGTCCTCATAACTTGGCTTGTAACTCAGGTTTTTAATTGCTTTTTTAAGTTCATATTGGCTCTGTGTTACGCCGTAAACTTCAAAAACAGCATTTACGAAATATTGTGTGATTGCCTCAAAGTCTAAAGAGTCAATATAAACGTCATCTCTGGGTCTGAATATTAGAGGAGCAAGCTCGCTGATAGCACTATCCTTTTTGTTAAGCCCATAATAGCAAAGCGATTTTCTATAAGCAAAAGTCAACCGTCCTTCATAACCACCATGTGTCCCCTGGCAAAGCATTCTTAAAGGCCTATATTTTGTCTTGGTATAATCTAAATATATCAAAGCCTCTCTAAATTGTTTTCTATTATAATAAATTTTTGAAAGTGAAAAGCAAGAACCTGTTTGTGACAATCCCAATGAGTCGTCGCTTTTGTCAATTGCTAGACATTTTAAATAAAATAATTCAGCGTTTGTCGTGTCATGTAGTTCCAAATAGCAATCAGCAATTTGGTTGTTTATGTAGGTTGGCCTCGTTTCAGGAAATTGCTTGCTAATTTGCTGATAGTAAAATAGGGAAGAGTCAAACTTTTTTTTGTTCAGATAAAAGTCAAATGCTTTGTCCCACAACTTGTCAAGGGAACTTTGTCCAAATGCAAAGTTGGCTGTGAAAAATGTTAATATGGTAACGAATACTCTCATATAGGCTTGCCTACAACGTCAGGGCTTTCTGATGTGCTGGTATTTGAAATACGGAAAGTTTGGAACTGCTGCTGATTAAAGTTACAAAAGATGAGGACATATTCAAGAGCCCATCTGTGTTACGGAAAGCTGGAACCGAAGTTGATTAGCGAACAAAAAGCTGATGACTTATTCGGAAGCCAGCATATCAGAAAACCCCATGTTAGCGGCAAGTGCCTTATTCCCACATTTTAAATGTCACACAAACGAAATAAAACCTTTTCGTTCTTAATAAATGTCAAATATCGCCCCCGAAGAAGTTGACCAAAAAGCAAAAGAGATAGTTTGTTTATTGGAAGGGTTATCAAAAACCGAAGTCAAAAACGTTCTTTCTGTCGTTGACATACTGCTTAATCAGAACTATCGTGTTTCAGTTTCGCAAGATGTGAACTAAGGTCGTCAAAGTCACAGTTAGCAATAATTGTTTCACCGTTAGTTATTGTTATATGTGTCCACATTTTACTTGAGTTAATTGCTGATACAATTTGTTTTTTGTTCAATAATGCTGTTAATCCACCTTCTGTTTTTACTTCGTAAAAAAGAGGATCTGTTTTTGTTATACTCATATTTTTTATGTTTAAATTATTAAGACAAATAGTTAAGATTTTTAAAAAACCTGTTAAGCCAAAAGGTACTTTCACATTAAAAGACAGAAAAGAAGGCGAAACCTCTATTGGTATTAATTAAGTTCATAATAATTCATTCCTCTTATATCTATTCTGTCGTCAAGGCAAGCAACGATTCCAGATATGTCAAATCCTGTTGTAAGCCAATGCACTTGTTTATTCTCAAAGTATTTAAACAAAACATCGTCTATCGCAATTATGTGTTTTGTAAATCCAGAATCAGTAAAGGTTATAACATAAGCAGGTAGTCCGTTATCAGCTTCTCCGATTTTTAAAGTAAAATCATTTGCTAATAACAATTTAATAAAGTCAAGCGATTGTTGGTTGTTAGCACATTCTATTACAACTAAATTTTCTTTTGGAAAAACTGTTAAGGCTTTCCAATGAATAGTGTTTAATACTTCTTTAGTTACTTCCATGTAATTAATTTGTCCATCTGTGTTATCGCTGCTCAAAATTTATTCGGTCAGCCCCCATGAAAAACCGTCTGCTGGGTTGGGGGGCATTGACGCTAACGGGCAGGTATTGCCGATGGTGGGGGATTAGAATTCCGTCCGCCCGGAACAACTGCTGATTGAAACAATTTAGATGAAGTTAAGATTAAATGATCAGCGTGGTTTGTCCCGCCCGAACTGAAACCTGGATTTTTACTGCTGTCGATTGTACTTCCGTCCTGCCCCACTATTGGCAATACCAATGTTAGCAGCTGGCTTCGTTATCTTGAAAGATTTTCTCCAACGGTAATACCTGTTAAAGTTCCTCTGTCGAAATTGAGACGTTTTATGAGATACCCTCTCTTGTCATAAAATTCCCACTCGCCGTCCGGAGGTGAGTGTCTCAGCATATTTTCAAATTGTATCGATCCCCAATTGTGTTCATAACCTTGAACAAGTGTGAGTTTAAATCCGTCAATTAACTTTGTTGTGTCTGGCACAAAGCGTCCAACTGTTTCTTTTGTACCGTCCGAATAGCAAAATGTCCAAATACTATCTTCATAATTGTCTTTATAATATCCATTTAATATTACAGTATTTACAACGTTCCTTATTTGATAATTACCATTAGCTTTTCGGTTTCTGAAATTCAGCTCATACGTAAGATTATTGATCTCATTAGAATCGACTCTTTTAGTTATAAAACCGCTGTCAATATAATATAATGTCACTCGCTGAAAAGCGCTGTCATAAAGTTTGATTTTGCCATGTAATTTATCGCCGTGTCGAGATACAATATTTTCTTTGCTTTCAAAAAATATTGTATCTCTTTCAAGTGGAATATAGCCTCTAGTAGATTGTGCGGTTACACAAGTAAAAGTGCTTATGGCAAATAAAAAAGATGCTATGCGAATGTAGGGTCTCATGCTTGCTGCTAACGTTTTGGGGCTTTGCGAAGGCTGGGTTTAGAAGCACAAATGTTCAGTTTAGCACAAATGTCAAATAGAAGCACGAATGTTCAATTTAGCACTGAAGCCCAGCTTTTGCAAAACCCCTGTTATAAGCCGTTTTTCTTTCTTCATACTTTCAAGCCTCAATTTCAAGTTGTAACTCTTCAAGTTCTCTCGTCAATTTATCTTTTGTCCTTTGGAAATAATCGTCCCAGTCTTCAATGCTGATTATTGTTTTAAAAGTGTCGCTTTCTTTTATTGTAATGATTTCTGTTTCAAGAATTTTTATCTGTCTTTTAAGTTTAGCAATTGCCACTTTCAATAAGTCTTTTTCTTGAACTGTCTCCGATTTTGTTTTGAAGAAATTTCCTTTTTCAAGGTCATCAAGTATCTCAGTTACCTTTTTCAAGTCATTTGCATCATACGCTTGTTTTAATTCTATAAAAATTCTTTGTGCTGCTTCCTTAAATTCATCCGCTACTTTGTCGGGATGGCATAAAACTGTGGCTTTACGAAATTTCTTTTTCAGTTCTAACTTTTGTTCGTCTGTTAATTCAAAGATTTCCTTTTCCTTTTCGGTGTCAACTTGTTCACGATATTGTCTTTCGTCATTTTCAGCTTCTTCATATTTTGTTTTGTCTGATTTGAATTTCAGTTTACGCAATTTCAAAATATCAAGTATAATGTCGCCTAATTCAATTGTGTGGCGGTGTTGAAATTCAGAAAGTAATTTTTCAAGTTCTATCTTTTCATTGTCATACCCGTTAAGTTGGTTTTCTAAATTCTTAATTTCAAGTTTCAGTGCTGCAATTTCGGGGTCTGTCCAAATTGAAAGTTGCTGATTTTTTGAAATGAATTTTTGAATTTTGTTTATTGCTGATGCAAATTCCTCATTCCTTACATCATCAATAATTTCCTGTAAATCAGAGTTAAAATCGTATTCCTTAAGTTTTGAAGTTTCCTTGTTTAATTCTTCAATATCCTCAAGAAGTATATAGTTTTTGAGAATTTCTAACCGTTTAATGATTTTATTTAATGGAAAAACAATTTCTTCATTTACTGCATCTGGATAATATTGTTTGCGAATATTATTAAATTCAGAAATGAACTGTTCGGCTAATGTTGTGTCATTACTTGTAATGATTACATTCTCAAAATTGCTTTCTGCTTTATAGCTCCAGTTGTATGACCCTGTGATTACGGTGCTATAATCAATTACACAAAATTTATTATGCATTAATTCTGTATCACCGTTGCCGATTTTATAAACTTTTGATTTGGCAGTATGTAACTGTTCAAAATCAATAGATGAATTAAGGTTTATTTTGTCGTTAGAAATAATGAGATAAACGGTGCAACCGTTTCTTGCTTTATTTACTAATTCATTGAAGAGGTTTTTGTTTGTAAACCAAGCCACTGCAATAAAGACTGATTTCTGTGCTTTACTTATCTCTTGCTGAATTCTTTCAGCTATGTTTTCAAATACCGCTTCTGTTTGCATATTTATTTCCATTTATGGATACTACCATCAACACTTGCAGTATATATTGCTTTGCTGGTTTTATCAAAGACAACTGAGTAAATCCAATTTGTTGCTTCTCTTTTAATTGAATGATGATAAGGAAAAACTTTAGAATGTTCATTATATTCACAAATCATTTGGAATGTTTTCGTGTCATATACTTTTGATATTCCATTATAACAATTTGCGACTAAATAGTTTCCATCATTTGAAAAAACTAAATCATTAATCCATTCCTCATTTTCTATTGTCAAGAGACAATCTTGTTTATCAATATCCCATATTTTTATTGTGTTGTCACAGGAACCACTTGCAAGAATATTTTTTGAACTATTAAACGCAATGGCTTCAACCCAATGTTTATGTCCATCGAATTGACCTAATTGAGCCTTGCTTTTTATATCCCATATTTTTATTTTTTCATCTTTGCCACAACTAATGACAGTCTCATTGTTTGGTAAAAACAGAACATCATTAACACCAAGATTGTGTGCTAGTATTTTTTGAGTTTCTTTTAGTGTATTTGGTTCCCAAATTTTTATTGTATCATCCCAACTACAAGTTGCAATACTCTCATTATTAGAACTGACAACAATATTATTTATGATTAATCCGTGAGCTTGAATTGCATTACTAATTCCAAGCTCATCGTCATACGTAACCTGATATAACATTCCAGACCTACCGGCACAAAGTAGCTTGTTATTCCAAACTGCAATTGATGTCATCCAATTGTTTTCTATCTGAGCTTTAATAATACAATCGCCATTTGATAAATCGTAAAGGCTAATAAACCCATCTTCACCAGCGGAAATCAAAAAAGATTTGTTGTGACTTATGATATCAGCGATAATTATTTGTCTTACTGCCATTTTATGTCCATCAACTTTCCATATTTGTTCGCCTTTGAAGTCACCACTAAATTGAAATTTACTTTCGGTCAGTAATTTATTAGTTACTGAAATAGAATTACTCACTCTAACTAAGTCAGTCGAGCCAATTGGAATTATTGCGTTTTCTATTTTATTGTCCTCTGTCACTATTAGTATTTGTTGGTTTTTTAAAATGGCTTATAACGGTTGGTGGCTTTGCGTTCGGGCGGGATTTTTAGCACTAAACTCGATACGAAGAACCAAACTTCATTTTCACGAAAAACTGTCAAACGAAGCACGTCAACCCGCCTGACGCAAAACCACGGTTATGGGCAGG
>Ga0075152_10000713_pt1 | contig 24151 bp, 15 predicted proteins | sample JI61114C2DNA_FD_70964 | JGI IMG/M metagenome (GOLD analysis project Ga0075152, IMG submission 70964) | Wastewater effluent complex algal communities from Wisconsin, to seasonally profile nutrient transformation and Carbon sequestration -... | ecosystem: Engineered > WWTP > Effluent > Algae...
TTTTCAATAACTGCATGAGCGTATTATACTTCAGTTTTTTATCATTGGATGAAAGCATCTGACTGATCAGCGGTGATACCGCGGGATGACTATCCCAGAATGGAATCAGTAATGTCGCATATTGACTCAGGTCTTCATTGCCTTCATCTTCCTCATCGTCATCATTCTTCCTGTTGTTTTTATTATCCTCTTTGCTTTCTTCCGCTTTCTGGATAGCCAGTTTTTTTTCAGCCACAGCCTGTTTCTTCAGCTCCTGTTTGGCTTCCAGAAGAAACTTATTGTAGTACATTACATAATCAGAGGGCTTCAACAGATTACTGTCAGCCATTTTCCCCAGCAGATTCATTACCGGTGATTTATAATCATCCAGGTTCAGCAAGGGAAGAATATCCGGCAGTACAGACATGGTCAGTGGCAGGGAATCCGATAGCTCATCCATAAAGTCATCGTTGTAATAGGTGTAATTACCCAGTGCATACGTTGCCAAACCATAATCATACCTGCCGTTTTTCTCCAGTACAGGTGGTTCGTTAGCAATAATATTCCTGAACAGGTTGAAGGCATAAGGGGTTTTATGCGACAGCAGTGCTTCCAGAACCGGATAAACCAGTTGCACGGTATCCCCCAGGTTGTAATACAACTCCTTCAGGTAATCGGCCGCCGCAGGTGTATTGATATGCCCAAGTTTATAAATCAGCTTCTTCTTGGTATTCAGGTATTTTTTTTCTTTCCAGTTACGGGCCGTAATAGCCTGCCGCAACATCCCGAAATCGGAAGAGTCCAGGTAGATGTCCTGAATATGACTCAGTGCTTTTTTGTGCAAAAGGGTATCACTGCTCCTGAGATCATCAAAAAACTGTACCGATTTTTTGGCAAACGGATTCACCCCTTTCAGCGTGTCCGCCGGGGTGAAACTCTCATAAAACGATCTGACAAAATCACTCGGGGGAGTCAGCGTATCCGTAAGTGAAGTAAGTGAAAAAGTCACCCCCTCTTTATAATATACTTTATACCAAATAGCGCGGCTGCTGCCGGTATCAGATAATATCATTTCCCAGATGCGTCGATTATCCGGCAGCTGTTTCCGGCTATACTTTTTAACTATCCAGGTGGAATCCTGCTGATACAACATACCAGTGTCCCTGTTCAGCCGGCTGCTGTCTTTCGAATAATGATAGCGTGAGGATTTAAAGAAGGAAACATAGATTTTCTCACCCGTCGTATCATTGGCAATGATTTTATTCCGGTAAGCACCGCTTTCCAGTAACTGATCTTCCGTTTCTTCTTCCTCATCGTCTCCATAACCGCCCATGCCCGAATACCGGGGCATATCCAGCTTTATTTTGGTACTGGAAGGGAATACAGGTGTCTGCACACTAAAGTAGAGACTGGTATCTCTTTCTGTACGGGGCATTGCATAAACAAGCGGCTTGATCTCGAAAGAATTCAGGAACCGTTGCATATCCGGCACTTCCTGTTTACCATGAGCCACCAGGGTGTAATAATGCGGTCCCTGCAACAGGTAACGAACGGTAAACAATCCACCCTGCTTATCCCTGTATTTAGCTTCGAGCGCCGGATACCCTTTGTAACTTGTTTGCTTACGGTATAATGCGGAGTCAATAAATTCAGAGGCCATAAAACTTTCCTCCATCAGGCCCAGATCAAATGTATCCTCTTCGGCAAAACCCAAATGATGGATATCACTCCGGATCAGGCGAAACTGGGTAGCCGTGATTTTATCCGTCGCGTCCCAAATCCAGCTGCCATCATTCCCTGTATAGGGCTGATGGGGAAATTCGACAGCAAAGCCACCGGATGCCGGTGTAAATTTTTTCCAGCCGGTTTCCGTCCCACCTGCTGTATATTCCTTCAGTTGAATACTGCCAAAATACTTCTTCGCTTCTTCCCCGGCTTTTACATAGTCCCCGTTGCCGCTCATTTTAAAAAAAAGTATTTCAAACGGGGTTACAAAAATATTATACCGCTGCAGGTCACCGCGGCGGGTTCGGTTTGTTATATCGTACCCTTTATAGCCGTTTTTCAGCAAAGGGGTTTTAGACAGAATTTTACCGGGCACATTCTCATACAACAGGCTGTCCACTTTTTTCAACACGTCATCCGGACTATGATTCCACATCCACGCGTTGGTCATGATCCGGGTGACCATATAATAACTGCCATTGGCCATATCCGCATATTGCTGCTGATCCAGCGCCACATCTTCTCCGAACTTGTAGAACTTTCCCGGAATATCCACTTTGAAAAACCCATCGGCCGCCACTGCCGTTTTAAAACTGACCGGCACCCGTATCTTATCCACCCCGTCTTTTTCCTTACTGGCTCTTTCACCCATTTTCACCGGACGGAGTTTAAACCCTTTTGCCCGCAACATTTCTATCACACCCCGGTCTCCTGGCAGGTGCGCAGCTCCGACACCTACAAAAAGAATAGTACCCGACCTGAGAATTGAATCAATGGAATGCGCCTGTATTTCATTACGCCGATATAAAAACTTTTCATCAAAAGCCGCGGAAAAACTGTTGTATTGATTGATGGAATCAAGCAGATCAAGATCGCCCTTCCGGTAAGCCTCCTGCAGTTTGTCAGCAGAATATTCTTCCGCCATATCATCATAACTTCTTTCTTTCCTGTTTTTATCCTTCGCGGCATCTTTATAGGCTTCCGCCATCAGGCGCATACTTTCTCCATAATCTTCGACTCCGGCCACTTTCTTGCCCCATTTTTTTCCGCACTGATATATATACATATCCAGGTACGTGTCTTCCTCAAAATCTGCCGACTGTTGACCATAGGAGCGGTAAAGCAGATTATTAATGGTAGAAGGGTTACTGAACAGTCCACGCTCAATTTTATTGTCGTATTTGAAAAATTTCAGGGTACTCAGTGTCAGGTAATCGGAAGGGGCAGACACATCGGTGCCATCACCGTAGCCGGACTCCCCCAGATCATATTTACTCATATCCTCCTGCCAGGTTTCCGGATTCGTTTCCAGGGCCACCATTTGCGCACTCCGGACTGCGATATAGAATGAGTCCGGCAGATTAAATGCAATCTTGCTGCTCACATGCATGGTACCGATCAGGTAGGATGGCTTTTTCATTCCGTTGCCGGTAATCTCCCATAAAATACTGGGGTATTTGCGCGGCGGTTTGACGGGTTGAGACTGACTGACGGAAAAAGTGATAACAAAAAGGAAGAATAAGGTTATACGCTTCATAAAGGGGGTAATCCGGCTTTTCCGGGATTTTTTGTTAATAACAAATGTATGATGCGAAATTCCAATAAAAGCATAAATCTCTCAGGTTGAAGGAGGAAGCCTTTTTGCGGCGGGTAAACGGGAGCGGGGCTGCTGTACATTATATTTCCCTGAAATTGGCTAAAAAAACGTAATTTTGCCCGCCGCCGGCAGATCGTTGCAGGTGGAGATTAACAGTCGCTTAGACCAAACCCGGCGCCGTAAGGCCGGCTAGGAAGAGCCCCGGCGTTAAGCCCGGTTTGCGTCATGAGACTATTTTGTTATAAACCCAAACACTCATGAAGCTTTCACAATTCCGTTTTGACCTCCCTTTGAACCTTATTGCCCAGAATCCAACCAAACGCCGTGAAGATTCCCGTATGATGGTGGTTCACCGCCATACCGGGGAGATTGAAAACAAATATTTCCGTGACATCATGGATTATTTCGACGACAAGGATTGTTTTGTCGTAAACAATACCAAAGTATTTCCCGCCCGCATGTATGGCCGCAAAGAAAAGACGGGGGCCAAAATTGAAGTATTCCTGCTGCGTGAACTGAACAAACCCAACCGCCTCTGGGATGTAATTGTTGATCCCGCAAGGAAGATCCGTGTCGGCAACAAACTGTATTTCGGCGACCAGGAAGACCTGGTGGCGGAAGTGATTGACAACACCACCAGCCGCGGCCGTACCATCCGTTTCCTTTGGGAAGGATCCGAAGAGGATTTCCGCGCTCAGCTGGAAAAACTGGGTGAAACACCACTTCCCAAATACATCAAACGCAAACCGGACGAAGAAGATAAAGAGCGCTACCAGACTGTTTATGCCAAGCATGAAGGAGCTGTTGCTGCGCCGACCGCCGGCCTCCATTTCAGCCGGGAACTGATCAAACGTCTGGAGATTAAAGGCATCCGTTTTGCGGAAGTAACGCTGCATACCGGACTGGGTACTTTCCGTCCGATTGAAGTGGAAGACCTCAGCAAGCATAAAATGGATGCGGAATATTATAACATTGATGAAACCGCCTGCAAAGTGGTAAACCGTGCGAAAGAATACGGGCATCGTGTTTGTTCTGTAGGCACCACCACTATGCGGGCCCTGGAATCCTCTTTCACCGCCCAGAAATTACTGAAACCTTCTGAAGGATGGACCAATATGTTTATCCATCCTCCTTATGATTTCAGTATTGCGGATTCACTGGTTACCAACTTCCACCTGCCCAAAACCAGTCTGCTGATCATGACCTGCGCTTTTGCAGGGTACGAACTGGCGATGGAAGCCTATAAAAAAGCGATCAAGGATAAGTATCGTTTCTTCAGCTATGGAGATGCGCTGCTGATCATTTAAGCAAATACCAACTGTTTTTCACAAGCCGCCTGTGAGGGCGGCTTTTTTTTACTCCAGTCCGAACATCCCTTTATTTAATTGCTGCAATATCTGCACCTTATGTCCGGCATCCGTGAGCAGTGAAATATTATGCGGACTACCGCCATAGCTGACCATCCGTACGGGGATATTCACAATGGAACCGAAGAGTTTCTTGATGATATCTTCCGTTTGGGAAATTTCGTTTCCTACCACCGAAATGATCACCTGGTTCTTATCCACTTCAGTGGTACCAAATGGCTCCAGTTCTTTCAAAATATCATTCAGGTGTAAGTCACTATCGATTGTGAGAGTTACTGCCACTTCCGAGGTAGTGATCATATCAATCGGCGTACGGTATTTTTCAAACACTTCAAATATTTTACGCAGGAAACCATAGGCCAGCAGCATCCGGCTGCTCTTGATACGAATAGCGATAATATTATCCTTGGCGGCAACGGCTTTCACGCCCACACTGCCCGCTTCCTCGGTAATCAGCGTGCCTTTTGCCTTTGGCTCCATCGTATTCAACAGTCGTACCGGGATCTTATACATCTGAGCCGGCCAAATGGAAGCCGGGTGCAGGATCTTGGCACCGAAATAAGCCAGCTCGGCGGCTTCATCAAAGCTCATTTGCTCAATAGGCACCGTTTTCTTCACCACACGGGGATCATTGTTGTGCATACCGTCAATATCCGTCCATATCTCACAAACAGTAGCATTGATGGCGGCGGCGATCAGTGAAGCGGAATAATCACTCCCGCCCCTTTTTAAATTATCCACTTCACCACGGGCATTGCGGCAGATATAACCTTGTGTCACAAAAATCTTCGTGTCTTTATGTTGCTGCAACAGCTGAGTGAGCTTTACTTTAATACTGCCAATCTGTGGTTCATCATAATGGTCAATGGACATAAATTCCAGTGCCGGTAATAACAGGTGATCCTTCCCCTGTTCTTCCAGGTATGTACAGAATAATTTCGTCGACAATAATTCCCCCTGCGCCAGAATATCCTTACTAAGGGCTTCGCTGAAAGATATCTTCAGGATGATATTGAGAAACTCAAAATGTTCGGAAATGATCGCCTTTGCTTTTGCAAGAGATTCGTCCTTCTTCACCAGGTCCTTTACAAAAGCCTGGTAGTGGGCTTCCAGTTTATCAATGGATTGTTTGGCCCCATTCCGGTCGCCTCTTGCAATGGCATCACCGATTTCGACCAGTGCATTGGTGGTACCGGATAAAGCCGATAAAACCACGATCACAGGTTCATTTTCATTGGATACCAGTCCGGCTATATGATGCATACGTTCCGGTTTACCCACGCTGGTACCTCCAAACTTCATTACTTTCATCGTACAGGTTTTTATAGTTATAGGTGTGGTGAAACACCCGTTAATCGCTTACCTGCATACAGGATCAGGCTGTAATCCGGCCGTCCCCCCCTCCCATAAATGTAAGGATGATACTTTGTAAGCGGCAGCAAAGATACCTGATATCCGTTTTAATTGATCAGGCTGACATGTCATTTTACGGAAACGTTACCGGGATCAGAATGCAATACTAAATCGTTGTGCTAACTGTTGTAAGTCTTTCACCACCGGCTCCAGCAAGGGAATACCATTGATCATCCGCTCCGCTTCAAACTCCCGTTCCGGATCACCCGGTACCAATACCTTTTCTTCACCGGGAATTGTACGGCAATTCCGGAAGCCTTGTATCCAATGATCCATGGCGGCTTTGAATTCATCGGCTGGTCTGAAGGCGTCCACCCGCATGGCGCCAAGGAAGTGGCCAATTCCTTTACCCGGCTGTTGTGCAGGCATCGGTACATAAGCCGGGAAAGGCGGCACCCAGGGCGCATAATTAGCTCCGCTCAGTAAAGCCGAGAAAATATCAACAACAGCCCCTAGCGCATAGCCCTTATGGGAACCATGTTCACGGTCGCCACCGAGAGGCAATAAGGCCCCTCCTTTTTTCAGAATATTCGCGTCATTGGTCGGATTACCCTCCACATCCTGTACCCATCCATCAGGTGTATCTGCATTTTTTCGTTGCAATATTTCAAGCTTACCATTCGCTGCAGTAGTAGTAGCCAGGTCGGCTACAAAAGCTGGTTCTTTTCCGGCAGGCGCGGCCACACAAATCGGATTAGTGCCCAGCATCTTGTCAATAGAGAAAGTAGGCGCCACCAGCGGACTCGCATTGGTCATGGCCATCCCGATCATATCATGCTCCAGCGCCATCATGGCATGATAACCGGCAATACCAAAGTGATTACTGTGCTGCACACTCACCCAACCCGTACCAACCTGTTTTGCTTTCTCAATGGCGATCTTCATAGCAAAAGGCGCTACTACCAGTCCAAGCCCGCTATCACCATCCACCACCGCGGTTGAAGGCGTTTCGTGAATGATCTTAATATCCGGTGTGGCATTCACTCTTTTGGCTTCCCATAAACGCACATACCCGCTCAGCCGGGCAATCCCATGTGAATCGATTCCACGCAGATCGGCAGACAACAGGGTTTTAGTAGCTGTTTCCGCATGCGCATCACTGCAGCCAATGCTTTTGAAAATACTTTCTGAAAAGGCATAAAGCTGCTCATATGAATAATTAATTGACTCCATTTCGCAAAGATAATAAGGTTACCCTGTTAAGCAGCTTACTTACCTGAACGGGATTGCGTTGCTTTGTATTTTAAAGAATCTTTCCCAAATTACAACTGCATATCGCCGGGTATTTTTCCTGAAAATAAAAAAGAGGACACTGTGCAGTATCCTCTTTTTTCAATTCATTCTTATTTAATCAGAACGGTAAATCATCAACGGGCTCACTTGCAGTCGTCATTCCTCCACTCTGGTTCGCACCAGGTGCAGCTGATGCGGCTGGCTGATAAGATGAAGGACCGCTGCCTGCTTCTGCACGACCACCCAGTAACTGTACCTCTCTCACCCGCAGGGAAAGAGATGCACCGGCTGTGCCATCCTGACGCTGGAATGAACGTACTTCGGGCTGACCTTCCGCATAAATCTGCTTACCCTTGGTCAGGTACTGGGCCACTGTCGTCCGGTCTGTCCAATAGGCGCAATCCACCCAGGTGGTTTTCTCTTGCATATTGCCCTGACTGTCCTTATACTTTTCCGTATGGGCGACTGTAAAGTTGATGACGTTTTTTCCATTGACGGTGTTTACCACACAGTCTTTTCCGAGATTTCCGATAACCTGCATTTTAATCATAGTGCTCAATTTTTAAGTGCGTAAATATTATTAGGACAGCGAAAATAAGATTTCCCTTTAAATACAGGATGCGTATCCGCCGGGAATTCCGGCGTTTTTTTCCCCAGATTATTCAGTAAAAAAACAAGGTTACTCCTCTGTCCTTGCACTGGCCGCGTCAATAATCCGGCCAAAGAATACGGCATTCATGAATAGTTTAGTACCCCCGAGCCAGAAAGCCCGCAGGTTGGGATTGTCGGCGATATTGATCACCCGGCCATTCCCAACCACACTCACAATCACGGCTGCTGAGTTCTTTATGGCCTCCCCGTTTTCCCGGCTAACCCAACCGCTTTGCAAGGCTTTGGGCCCATAAATGAAAGGCGTGGCATACGGATTCTTGCTTTTTTCCATAAAAACTTTATTTGCCTTAAACAGGCTCACTGTCTTTTGCCCGTAGCCAAAGGCCAGTGGATGAGTAAGGTCGGCTTCAGCCCCGTAAATAGCGCCATAGATCTGCTGAGCCCCGTCAATCTCTTCCCTTTCCGCATACGGAATCCGCTGAGTGCTGTCCACAGGTGCCTTTGCCTTTTTAAACTTCACATCCGTAATCCCATTCTGGGCGGCCCAGCTTACGGCTTCTTCAGTAAGGATGAGTGTACCTCCCGTCTGTACCCAGGCTTTAAGTTTGTCTTTGTTTAAATCACTGTAACTGCCGGCAGCAAGTATAATCGTATTATACCGGGTCAACTCCACCCGGTTAAAAATGGCAGGCTCCAGATGGGTGGTCGTCATATTCATCCGCTGATCCAGCAGGTGCCATATTTCACCGGCATCCAATGCATTTACACCGGGTCCGGTGATCATGGCAATAGAAGGACGTGTCACAGTAACTTGTTTGGCACTTCCCAGATCGGGACCGATGTTCGAATTACCGGACGATACTGACCAGCTGAGCACTTTGTATTTTTCGGTTACTGCATTCAACCGGGCAAATACAGCCTCAGGGCTTTCCTTCTGCATGTGCACCGGTATAATGATGGATCCTGGATTGAATTTTTTATTCACAGCTCCAACGGGTATTTCAAAAGACCGGGTGGCCACTTTCACATTATACCCGGCCTGTAACAATTCATTCAATGCAGCAGGTGCATACAGTTCTTCCCATTGCATGATGTAGGCATAGTCCGATTTACCCCCGTTTATTTTTTGTGCCGGCCAGGGAATCTCCTGCAGTTTTTCACCCGTTACCAGCGGTGTAGTGATTTCCCGGTAAGGCAATCCAAAGGCCAGGGGCATGGTCCATGACGTGATATCATAAAAAATACTGTCCTTATAATCTAATGTCCGGTCAAAAATGCCCCTGATCAGGCTGTGTTGCGGTTGGTTGAGTGACACCAGATAAGAGGATCCTTTTTCAAATTCCGCGTCTTTCCATGTATCCGGCAATCCATTCACTTCTATCTGATGTCGCTTCAGCATTTCAATAAACCGGTAGGTTTTTGCTTTATCATTTTTATCACCAAATACATAGCCTTTTACCGGATATGCCGCTGCACGGGATGCCGCTTGTTTATAAAAATCGCGTTGGTAATCAAGAAACTCCCTGCGCAACGTTTTAGCTCCCTCCAGGGTAGACAAAGCCGTTACAAACTGATTGCGGATGGTGAAGGGAAAACTCAGCAAACCATTGGTGGTTTCCTGCAGATGTCCGCGGGAAGAACCCTGCTCAAACAAAATTCCAATAGCCCCGTTCACATCCGGATAGGTAGAACCTTTTCCATAATAAAAATCATCATAGCTCTCTTTGGTAAAGTATAGAGAACCGATCTTATCGAGGTTCATTGCATGGAACTTACCCAATTTGCCAGTAAGCTCCTGATTCTTTTCCGGGGTCAGCGGATTCACTCGTGAAGGAACGCCTGGCTGAAAAAAGAAACTGGCATTACTGCCTTGTTCATGATGATCGGTGAGGACATTCGGCTTCCAGTGATGAAACCATTTCAGCCGGTTCTGACTTTCCGGATGAACCGCCGGTAACCAGTCACGGTTCAAATCAAACCAGTAATGGTTGAAACGTCCGCCGGGCCACACTTCATTATACTCCCTTGAATTGGGATCACTCACCAGGTTTTTACTTTTGTGCTGGTTGGCCCAGGTGGAAAAACGTTGCAACCCATCGGGATTAAAAGAAGGATCCACCAATATCACCGTATTGTCCAGCAGATCATCTATTTCTTTTCCCTGCGCAGCCGCCAGATAATACGCAGTTAACAGACTGGCATTGGCCCCACTCGGCTCGTTACCATGTATGGAATGACCAATCCAGACCACAATGGGCATATCCTGCGTATTGAGCGCAGCCGATTTTGCGGGATCAGTCAGCTGAATATGCTGCATCCTGATTTCTTCCAGCCGGTCATGATTTTTTTTGGAAGTTATGATCAGCAATACCTGAGGCCTGCTTTCATAACTGAAACCCATCTGCTCTAGTTTAACCCGGTCGGGAGCCGCAAAAGCAACCGCTTTCATATAATTCACCAGCCGGTCATGGGTCACATGCCATTCCCCCACTTCATGATAAATAATATCCCTGGGTTTGGGTATCGCCGGATTATACGTAACGGATGACGGCAGAAAATAACCCAGATCCTGGGCAGTGGCTGTAAAGCCGGTCAGTACCAACAGTGCAATAAACAGACGCTTCATAATTTAGAATGGATTGATCTGACCGAAAGATACCACAATTGGTTCAAAACCGCAGAGACACAGCCGGTTAGGTTTTACCTTTCTCGGAAACCGCCTACCCCTTGATTCATCGTATATTTGCAGATTCATTTCCGGTCTGAAATCCCGGAATAATAGCAGCTATGAGTCGAAAAGGAAAAGTATTAGTGGCCATGAGCGGCGGTATTGACAGTACCGTAACTGCCCTTATGCTGAATGAACAGGGATATGAAGTAGTGGGTATCACCATGAAAACATGGGATTATGCAGCCAGCGGTGGCAGCAAAAAAGAAACGGGTTGCTGCAACCTGGATTCCTTCAATGATGCCCGCCAGGCCGCCGTTGAACATGGCTTTGCCCATTATATTCTTGATATCCGGGAAGAATTTGGTGATTTTGTTATTGAAAATTTCGTGGAAGAATACCTGGCCGGCCGTACACCCAACCCTTGCGTGTTATGCAATACCCATATCAAATGGAGAGCGCTATTGAAAAGAGCCGATGCACTGGGTTGTGAATTTATCGCCACCGGACACTATGCCAAAGTAAGGCAGCATGACAACGGCCGCTATGTGGTCAGCAAAGCCATCGATGATACCAAGGATCAGAGTTATGTATTGTGGGGACTGCAACAGGATCTGCTTAGCCGTACACTATTACCCTTAGGGCCATACCGCAAAACGGAAATCCGTCAGATGGCACACGATTTCGGCTACCCTGAACTCGCTAAAAAACATGAGAGCTATGAAATCTGTTTTGTCCCCGATAATGATTATCGCGGCTTTCTGAAACGCCGGGTGGATGGCCTTGAAGCAAAAGTGGCGGGCGGAAACTTTGTTGATAAAACAGGCAAGATACTGGGACAGCATAAAGGCTACCCGTTCTATACAATCGGCCAGCGTAAAGGCCTCGATATTGCCCTCGGCCGTCCGGTATTTGTCACGAAAATTGATCCGGATAATAACACCGTGATGCTCGGTGATGAAGAAGACCTTGAACAGAATGAAATGCTGGTAGGCAAGCTGAACATGATCAAATACGATACCATTACACCCGGCATGGAAGCTGTTACGAAAATCAGGTACAAAGATGCCGGCTCCCTTTCATCCATTTATCCGGAAAACGGTCAGATGAAAGTCCGGTTCTATGAAAACGCCAAAGGCATTGCACCCGGCCAGAGTGCTGTTTTTTATGAAGGAGATGATGTGATCGGCGGTGGAATAATACAGTCGGGAGAGAGGAGTCTTTAGTCGTTAGTCTTTATCCATTAGTCAACAGCCCCTGTTTAAGAATTAAGTAAACAATTTTTTAGCAGATTGACTTTCAATAAGTTAACTTATTTTTATTGCTGCCTCTGTATGTTCTTACTAGCGACTATCGACTATTGACTAACGACTGATATTCAGGCAATAAACCACTTATTTTCCCGTTTTATCCCTGAAGAAACTATGATTCCCCGTTTATAGATTGTAATTTTAGTCTTTAATTTATATCCGTGAACAAAGAAAAACCACTTATGAGAATTTTCTACTCTGTTCGCTTTTGTTTGATCGCGACCATCAGTCTGGCTCTTTTTTCCTGTAATGAAAAGGAAACGTTTACCACTGCCCCTATTTCTGAATACCTGCCACTGGTTGCTAAAAAGTATATCACTTACCGGCTCGATTCAACAGTGTTTACCAATTTTGGCCGGTCAACTGAGATACATAAATACCAGGTAAAACATGTGATTGATACCCTGATCACCGATAACCAGGGTCGTCCGGCATACCGGGTTTACCGTTATCTCAATGACTCAGTTGCTTCCCAGGTCTGGCAACCCGCCGGTTCATACTTCATCACACCACTGGCTGACCAGGTAGAAGTGGTGGAAGACAATCTCCGCTTTATAAAAATGCATCTGCCCCTGCGCAGTGGTTTCAGCTGGAAAGGGAATAAATACCTGCCAACCGATCCATACGGACCGCTCTTTAATTTCAGTAATGACGACAGTATGGAAGACTGGGATTTCTTTTATGATGGAGATGCGGGTTCTTTCAGTTATCGTAATAATAACTATGCCGACGTGTTCTCCGTAGAACAGGCCGATGAATCGTTTAATGTACCCATCACCACTCCTACGGCCTATGCCGCCAAATCCAGGTCAGTGGAAAAATATGCCAAAAACATTGGCTTAGTATACCGCGAATTTGAATTATGGGAGTACCAGCCCAACCCGGGAGGTGCCGGCGGTCCTTATAAAACCGGATTCGGGATCACCATGTGGATGGTTGACCATAATTAATTCGGCGATATCCTTATTTTTGAGCAGGCGCAAAGCCGGTATACCATGAAAAAAATAATCCTGCTGTGTGTGCTGTTTGTGTTTATCTGTGGAGCTGCGGCAGCACAGTTTACCCGGTACATTGTCCGGTTTAAAAACAAGGGAAATGCTTCATTTACCCTGGCTAATCCATCCGCATATCTGGCACAAAGAGCCATTGATCGCAGAACAAGGTATAGTATTCCCTATGACAGTACCGATTTGCCGGTTACCCCTGCCTATGTAAGTCAAATCCGGAATGTACCTAACGTCACCGTGCTCAATATTTCCAAATGGCTGAATGCTGTTTCCATCCAGACTTCCGATGCCAATGCCGTTACCACCATCAGTGGTTTTTCCTTTGTACAATCGGTAAACGGACTCGCAGCAAGACCTGCTGACGGCGGACGAGGGATCCGGAATAAGTTTGCCCTGGAGGATGAAGTAACTGCGGTACCTGTTACGGCAGGAAAAGGCGAAGGATTGATGGGCGATTTCTTTAATTACGGCACCAGTTCCTATAATGAAATTCACCTGCACAATGGGGAATTCCTGCATAATATCGGCCTGCGTGGTCAGGGAATGCAACTGGCCTTGCTGGATGGAGGGTTCATGAATTATACCAGCCTGAAAGCATTTGACAGTGTCAATGCCAATGGACAAATCCTGGGTACCTGGGATTTCGTCAACCGCGAAACCAGTGTAACAGAAGATCATCAGCACGGTATGCAATGCCTCTCCACCATTGCAGCCAATATACCCGGTGCCTTTATAGGCAAAGCGCCTAAAGCAAGCTTTCATTTATTCCGGACAGAAGATGTGGCTTCAGAATACCCGATAGAAGAACTGAACTGGGTGTGCGGAGCAGAAAGAGCCGACAGTATCGGAGTGGAAGTAATTTCTTCTTCATTAGGATACTATGATTTTGATAACGCGGTTTTCAATTATACGTATGCCAATATGGATGGCAACACCACTATGGCGGCCCGGGGAGCGGATCTCGCTGCTAAAAAAGGCATACTTGTTTTCAACTCGGTAGGAAATGAAGGGGGTAATGCCTGGAATTTTCTGGTTACTCCTTCTGATGCGGATAGTGTGGTGGCCGTTGGCGCCGTTAGCGCGTCAGGTGCCGTCGGTGCCTTTTCCAGTTTTGGTCCATCGGGTGACGGACAGATAAAACCCGAAGTGGCATCAGTGGGTGTGGCGGCTCTCGTACAAACCACCAGCAATACGGTGGGCGCTTCCAATGGCACTTCATTTGCCTGTCCCAATATGGCTGGTCTTGGCACTATTTTATGGCAGGCATTTCCTGAATTCAATAATATGAAAATTGTCCAGGCATTGAAACAGTCCGGTAATAAGTTCAGTGCTCCGGATAACCGGACAGGGTATGGCATTCCCGATATGAAACTGGCATTCACCAACCTGCTGACAGAATATGCCACCGCTGCTGTGAGTACGGCCACATGCATGGCAACACTGAGCTGGAACAGTAAAGATGTAAGCAGTATGAAATATGAGATTGAGCGAAAAGCACCGGGAGAAACAGTATATACGAAAGTGGGTGAAGTGGCGGCACTGGGCAATACGGTTCTCTCCAACCGCAACTATACCTTTACCAATTCCCTTGCTGCCTTAAATGCAGGTACGGTTTCCTACAGAATCAGACAGGTGGTGGATACCAGTGCGGCTGGTTTTACGGCTGTTTACATTGACACTGCCACAGCAACAATAGACGCAGGTTGCCTGACAACCGGTACAGGAAATACCAATCTGATTAAAGAATCGATAGTAATTCAGCCCAACCCGGTAAGTGCCGGTACGGCCGTGTTATCCGTTGAAACAGGGTATGCAATAGCCGACATGTCTGTACTTATTTATGATGCTAAAGGCAGCCTGGTTTATAAACAGCAAAGCAGTAAAAGCGCAGGTAAAAAAACTTTTGAACTCCCGCTTGGCCGGCTGCTGGCAGGGAAATACTACATCAGTGTATATAACGGGCAGAAATGGGTGGGTACAGCAGAACTGATCAGGCTCTGATTATTTTCTGAACAGGCAGGCAAACATACTGTCCGCTTTTACAGGATACCCGGCTATCAGTTCCTTTCTGATCAGGGTCAGCCCCTTTTCCTTTTCAATAAAATCAGTTACCGCTTCATTTTCCGCCCTGAATACCGAACAGGTGATATACAGGAAATATCCGCCGGTTTGCACATGCGGGATTGCGGTGGAAACAATGCTTCTCTGTAAGCGGCTGTACTGAACTATTTCGTCTGCTGAAAAAAAACTGAGTTGTTCCGGTGTCCGGCTCCAGGTACCGCTGCCACTGCAGGGAACATCAGCAATGACCAGATCAAAATAATCATGGGAGCCAAACGGGTCCTCTTTTGTCAGATCGGCCACCACTGTTTTACAGGAACCCATCCCTGCTTCTGAAAAACGTTTTTTCAGGTTTTGCAAAATCGATTCCCGGATATCCGTCACAGTAAGTGCCAGGGGGCCGAGCCGGTCTTTCGCCATAATTGATTTCCCCCCGCTGGCGGCACAACAATCCCAAACCGATACAGATCCCTTTTTCCGGTCTGCTTTCACTGGTTCAAGAAATTCACCCACCTGCTGTGAGCTGTAGTCCTGGATCACGGCTTCTTTATTAACGGCGAATAAACCATCCAGTTTGGTTGCCGCCGGAAACGAAATACAATCCGGGCCGATCCGGTTAAACGGTACTGCGTTGGCCACCAGTTTCTTCTCCACTGATTCCGCATATCCCGGACGAATGCGGATAAAGGTATCCGGTTGTACCAGGAAAGACTGACTGAAAGCCAACCTGTCCAAGCCATCACTTAGCTGATCAGCCCAGGGAAAATACCCGGCTACCGGTTCATCCAATCCAACGAGTTTCAGTTTTTCCGCCAGCGGCGCTGTATAAGCAGTTGACCATTCCGGATGCAGTTCGTCCAGCATGGGCACAGGTTCCAGGCTGCAGAGAAACAACGCCTGCAGCAGTTGTTCCTGTTTGGACGCGGCACTCAGCACACGGGCTGTACGGAAATAACAGTAACACAAATGACCGATCTGTTTCCGGTCACGGGATCCATGCTTTTTGTGTTGCGCGAAATATTTTTTCAGGAATGCGGCAAAAGGCTCTTTTCCCCGGTATTGCTCCAGGAGCTTTGCTGCAGTATCCAGGTATGAATGATAACGGCTCAATCAGTAAATCAGAGTTCGAGTAACGTTTTCACCGGATCTTTCCCTATCAGCAATTGCTCCGGATTTTCCAGCAGCTCCTTTACCCGCACCAGGAAACTGACTGACTCGCGGCCGTCAATAATCCGGTGATCATAACTCAGGGCGATGTACATCATGGGCCGCACCATCACCTGACCATTGACCGCCATCGGACGATCCTGTATTTTATGCATACCCAGGATGGCACTCTGGGGTATGTTGATGATGGGTGTACTCATTAAAGAGCCGAACACGCCGCCATTTGTAATAGTAAACGTACCCCCGGTCAGTTCTTCGGCTGTAAGTTTGCTGTCCCGCGCTTTACCGGCCAGTTCCACTACTTTGCGTTCCACATCCGCCATACTCATGCTCTCTACATTGCGCATAACCGGTACCGTAAGCCCCCGGGGAGTACTAACCGCGATACTGATATCGGCATAATCATGGTACACGATCTGGTCTCCGTCAATCGAAGCATTCACCGAAGGCCATTCAGCCAGGGCCACTGCGCAGGCTTTCCCAAAGAAACTCATAAAGCCAAGACCTACACCATGCAATTCTTTAAACTTGTCCTTGTATTTTGTCCGGATATCCATGATCCGGGTCATATCCACTTCATTGAATGTAGTGAGCATCGCCGTGGTATTCTTGGATTCCACGAGGCGCCTTGAAATCGTTTTACGGAGATTACTCATCTTCTCCACCCGCACATTACGGCTGTTGAGCTCAGCCCCTGCAAATGCCTTTTTCCCGGGAGCAGATAAGGCGGCCAGTACATCGTCTTTTAAAATTTTTCCCATCGGGCCGGTGGCCGTCACTGAGCGGGGATCTACCTGTTTATCCGCAATAATAGCTGAAGCCACCGGTGTGGCTTTTATATCATTGGATACCGCTGTTACCGGAGCAGCAGATACAGGAGCTTCCTTTTTCTCAGGGACAGGAGCAGCCGTTACTGTGCCGGCGGGTTTTGCAGCCGTTTCATCAATACTGGCCAGCAAATCCCCGATTTTCAGAGAATCACCTTCGACAGCACCGGTTTTCAATAATCCGGCCTGTTCTGCATTCACTTCAAATGTGGCTTTCTCACTTTCCAGTTCGGCAATCACTTCATCCCTTTCCACATAGTCGCCGTCTTTCTTCACCCATTTCAGGAGGGTTACTTCACTGATAGATTCGCCAACGGTTGGTACTTTTATTTCAATCATAATTTTATATGTTCAATCAGATACTAAAAGCGGTTTCAATAATTTCAGCCTGTTCCTGCAGGTGTATTTTATTATATCCCGTGGCCGTAGAGGCAGAAGGTTGCCTGCTGATGACCCCGAAAGGTATGCTGTTCAGATTCATTTTCAGGAACGAAGCCGCCCCCATGTTCAATGGCTCTTCCTGTACCCAGAACCAGGTGGCTTTACTGTATTTGCGTTGCAGAGCTTCCAGTTGCTTCACGGGCAACGGATATATCTGCTCCAGTCTTACCAGGGCCACCTCTTCCCGGTTGTCTTTTTGTTTTTTATCCGCCAGGTCAAAATACATTTTCCCGCTGCAGAATAAAACTTTCTTTACCAATGCGGGATCAGCGGCCGCGTCATCAATCACTTCCCTGAATCCTCCATTGGTGAATTCCTCCACTCTGGAGTAAGAGCCCGTATGCCGGAGATTGGCCTTGGGAGAAAAATTAATCAGCGGTTTACGGAAAGGCCAGGCCAGCTGACGACGCAATACATGGAAAAAATTCGCGGACGTAGTGATATTGGTAACCACAATATTAAATTCAGCACACAGTTGAAGAAAACGTTCCAGCCTGGCACTGCTGTGTTCGGGCCCCTGGCCTTCATACCCGTGCGGCAACAACAATGTCACCCCATTCATCCGGTTCCATTTCTGTTCACCGGCTGCTATAAACTGGTCAATCATGGTCTGGGCACCGTTGGCAAAGTCGCCAAACTGCGCTTCCCATATTACCAGCGCGTTGGGATTCGCCAGTGCGTAACCGTATTCAAACCCCAGCACACCGTATTCACTCAGGAGTGAATTATAAATTCTGAATTTCCCGGTCTTGCCGGGTATCCTGGATAAACGACTGTACGGCTTATCGGTTTGCTCATCACGCAAGACTGCATGCCGGTGAGAAAAGGTTCCGCGCCGTACATCCTGTCCGCTCATCCGCACATCTTTTCCTTCCAGCGTCAGGCTGCCATAGGCCAGTAATTCGCCCGTAGCCCAGTCCACTTTCTGTTCAGTGTCAAACAACCTGATTTTATCCTGCAGGATTTTCTCCACTTTACGCAAGGGTTTAAAACCTTCCGGCCAGGTCATCATAGCATCAAATACCGTTTTGAACTGCGCTGAAGTTATACTGGTTACAGGGGAAAAATCAAAATCAGTGACCGTGGCCCTCCGGAGTTTTTTCCATTCCAGTTCCGGAGGCTGATAATGATAGGGCAACGGATGTTGTTTCACTTCATCCAGCCTTTCCTGTAAATCGGCCCAGAATTTTTTCTCCATTTCCTTTGCCAGTTCCTGTGCGTCCGGTTCGCCGTTTTCCAGCAAATACCTGATATACACTTCACGGGGATTGGCATGCTTGTCAATCATCGCATACAAATGCGGTTGGGTGAATTTGGGATCATCTCCTTCATTGTGACCGTGCCGGCGGTAACAAACCATGTCAATGAATACATCCCCGTTAAACTCCTGCCGGTAACGTGTGGCAATCTCGGCACATTTAATCACCGCTTCCGGATCATCGCCGTTCACATGAAATACAGGTGCCTGTATGGCGGCAGCCAGTGAGGTACAATAATCAGAACTCCGGGCATCATCAAAATCCGTGGTGAAACCGATCTGGTTATTGATTACATAATGTATGGTTCCGCCGGTATAATACCCTTTGAGGTAACTCATCTGCAGCACTTCATATACGATACCTTGTCCGGCCACCGATGCGTCTCCGTGAATAAGGATGGGTAGTATCCGGTCAAACTCACTTTGATACATTACATCCGCTTTGGCACGTGCAAAACCCACCACCACCGGATCTACAGCTTCCAGGTGAGACGGGTTCGGCATCAGCTTCAGGTGAATATTTTTCCCGTGAATGGTTTCCACTTCACTGCCATATCCCATATGATATTTCACATCCCCGCTACCCATGGTCTGGTCCACTTTAGCCGTTCCTTCAAATTCACTAAAGATCTGAGCGTAGGTTTTACCCATGATATTTGCCAGCACATTCAGTCGACCGCGGTGTGCCATACCAATCACCACCTCATGCACGTCCTGTTCGGCAGCCGCGCTGATGATGGCATCCAGTGCCGCAATGGTAGTCTCCCCTCCTTCCAGTGAGAATCGTTTTTGTCCCACATACTTGGTATGCAGAAATTTTTCAAACATGACCCCCTGATTCAGCTTCTCGAGCGCTCTTTTCTTTTTATTCAGTGGTAAGGGTTGCAATAATGTGCTTTCTATTTCACGGGTCAGCCAGTCCACTTTTTCAGGATCACTGATATATTTATATTCAACGCCTACACTGGATGCATAGCATTTTTCCAGGTGCGCCAGAATATTCCGCAGCGTTGTGGGGCCTAAGCCGATCATTGAACCTGCCTGAAAAGTGGAATCCAGGTCCTTTTCAGTAAGGCCATAAAAAGATAAATCAATATGTGCACCACGATCTTTACGCTGACGGATCGGGTTGGTTTTGGCAATCAGGTGTGCTTTATTCCGGTGGCCAAGGATCAGCCGGTAGGCTCGCAGTTCCTGCATCCAGCCGGACGCAGCCATATCGGAAACGGGTATATCTTTCGCAACAGGGGCAGCGGCCATAGCCGTGCTGCCTGTGGTGGCATTGCTGACTGCAAAATCAAATCCCTCAAAAAACTTTTTAAGATCAGGATCCACGGAGGAAGGGTCCTTCAGAAATTCACGGTACAGGTTTTCAATGTACTCCGGGTGGGAGTTAGTGATATAGGAAAAATCCTTCATGAAGAGGTTATTATAAAAACAGGTGAAAAATGGGGTACAAATATCGCTGAAAAAAAGGAAAACCCATCCGGCACTTACTGGAAATACCGGAATTGGATAACCGCTGCATTAACCTATGAATTTCAGTTGTTTACCAACAAGCCGTCTGTACCTTCCCGATCCACCCCGTCCGCTTTTAATTTTGTAATTAATCCGAAGGAAATTTGGTGGAAAGGGCTTGTCCCCCTACCTTTGCACTCCTTAAATTGAATACCAGATGGCTAATCACAGTGCAACAAAAAAGGATGCCCGCCAGGCAGCTAAACGTCGTGACAGAAATAAGTATTACGGAAAAACCACCCGTAATGCAATCCGTGACCTGAAAGCGGCTAAAGGCAAGGAAATGGGTGAGAAATTCCCCGATGTTGCCAGCATGATCGACAAACTGGCTAAACGCGGTGTAATCCACAAGAACAAAGCGGCAAACCTGAAGAGCAAATTGGCCAGAAAAGCCAATGCAGCGGTTAAGTAAGCTGTTTTAGTACAGATATTATCTGAAAGGCATTCCTGAATGGAATGCCTTTTCTATTTTTAAGGATCAAATATTCATTATGCGGAAATTACTCCTTCCCTTGCTGTTTTCATTTTATTGTGGTGTAACATCAGCGCAGTCAATCGGTACCGTTTTTGAACAATCCGGGGGTACACGTACGCCTGACTATCCCGCGATTATTGACTGGTGGAAAAAACTGGATGAAAAATCAGGTAAGGTAAAGATGCTGACCATGGGTATGACCGATGCGGGTTTCCCCCTGCATCTGGTGGTGGTAGCCAATAAAGGGGATTATAATTTCGAACAGATCCGGAAAAACAACAAACGCATCATACTGATCAATAACGGTATTCATCCCGGAGAACCTGATGGAATTGATGCCAGCATGCTGCTGGCCCGGGATATAGTTACCGGTAAATATAAAATCCCGGATCATGTGGTACTGGCTTTTATACCCGTATATAATATTGGGGGTTGTCTGAACCGCAGTGCCGGTTACCGGGTGGATCAGAACGGACCGGAGGAGTTTGGATTCCGTGGTAATTCACAAAACCTGGATCTGAACCGGATGCTATAAAATGTGACTCAAAGGAAGCCCGCTCATTTGCCGAAATCTTTCACCTGCTGGATCCGGATGTATTTGTCGATAACCATGTCAGTAACGGGGCCGATTATCAGCATGTAATGACCCTGCTCTGCACACAATCATCCAAACTTGGAGGTGTAATGGGCGAATACCTGGTAAAGGAGTTTGAGCCTGCATTATACGGTACCATGAAACAGAAAGGATTTGATCTGGTGCCTTATGTAAATGTGTGGGGCGATAATCCGGAAAATGGCTGGAGTGAATACTGGGACAGTCCGCGGTATGTAAGCGGGTATGCGGCCCTCTGGCATACATTCAGTTTTGTTCCGGAAACCCATATGCTGAAGCCCTATGATCAACGGGTAAAAGCCACGTATGCACTGATGCAATCCTTTATTGAATACACAGGAGCCAACAGTGAAAAAATAAAAACCTGCCGGGCGGCCGCAAAGGAAGCGGTGAAATCGCAGACAAGATTTCCCATAGCCTGGTCGCTGGATAAGTCCATTTTTAAGGAAGTCCTTTTTAAAGGTTATGCCTCCGGCCGCAAACCCAGTGACATTTCCGGGTTTCCGCGTCTGTTTTATGACCGCGGGAAACCCTATGAGAAAACAGTTAAAATCTATCACAATTATCCCCCAAAGGAATTTATTCAGAAACCGTCCGCGTATATCATTCCGCAGGGTTGGTGGAAAGTAACGGATTTGCTGCAACTGAATAAAGTGCAGATGAGCCGCCTGAAAAAGGACACAGTGATAGAAGTAGAAGCATATAAAATAGTCGACTATAAAACTTCCCCGCGGCAGTATGAAATGCATCATCTGAACAGCGATGTGAAAACGATTGCCACCAAAGAAAAAATAACATTCAGGAAAGGCGACTGGTATATTCCCCTGGATCAGGCGGCCAATCGTTTCCTTATTGAAACCCTGGAACCCACCGGTGAGGACTCCTATTTTGCCTGGAATTATTTTGATGCCGTTCTTGGACAGAAAGAAGGTTATTCAGCGTATGTTTTTGAAGATATTGCCGCAAATTATCTGAAATCCAATCATGAGTTGCAGGTAAAACTGGAACAGCGCCGGACAGCGGATACCGTGTTTGCAAAAGATGGCCGTGCCCAGCTGAATTATATTTATCAGCAATCACCCTGGTACGAACCAGCACATATGCAGTACCCGGTTTATCGTGTTTGGTGATATCATTTTTTCCGGTCCACCCCTTTAAATAAATAAATGCCAAGCAGCAGACCGAGTAACAGGATCAGAACAGAGAGGTATCCCACCCATTCGTAGTGATAAAGTCTATGCTGCCGGTCTTCCTGAATAATCAATCCAGAGATCAGGGCGGCAGCCCCTGTCCCCAGATGCTGGATACTGCTGTTCAGACTCATAAAACTTCCTCTTCCGGAAGACCCGGTAACATTGCTAACCATGGTCTGGGAGGTTACGGCCCTTCCGGTAGCCAGTGCAAACCAGATGGCGAAGAAAAACAAAACCAGACTGAAGGGTAGTGCCGGCATATTGGTAATGAGGATCACCATAACAAAAGAGAGCGGCACACAGTAAACAAAAACCTTCAGTTTCCCGACACGGTCGGCAAATCGTCCCAGGAATATAGCGGCAATAAATGAGGCAATACCGCCTGCCAGGTAAATAAGGGGTGTAACGGATCGCGGGTATCCCTTATTAAACTCCATATAGGGATTAATAAAAGGAATAATCAGAAAATGTCCCATCATCATCAGCCCGGAGAAAAGAAGTGCCAGTCCGGTATTTCTGCTGGTCAGTGTAGTGATCAGCTGACGAGCCCTGGAAGTTGTTGTAAGTCCCTGCTGCAGATGTCCCTGCAGTACCGGCAAATAATACCGGGATAATGGCCAGATAAAAACGGCGATGAGTGCGGTAAAGAGAAAGGGTACATGCCAGTCCCCTTTAAAAATATCCACCAGGTAGAGGGAAAAAGTAACCCCGACGGAGGAGGCTACGGCAAAGGCGCTCATAACGGCTCCCATAGCGGTTCCCCTGCGTTCGTAAGAAAAGAGGTCACTGATCATGGACAGTACTTGTCCGCCGATAATGCCCCCGAAAATGCCAGCCACGATACGGGAAAGCAGGAGCAGCCAGTAACTGTTGGCAAACCCGCAGGCTGCCGTACCAATGATAAAGCCTGCATAGGTAAAAAGCAGTAAGGATTTTCGTTCGAATTTATCTGCCAGCAGGGCCATCCAGATACCTGAAATAAAGGAGCTGATGGGATAAGAAGCCAGCAGGATGCTGAATTGTCCGGGATTGATACCAAATTCGGGCATCAGGTAGTTGCCCAGTGGCATCATGATCATGAAGTCGAGGATATGGGTGAACTGTATTCCTGCCAGGAGGAAAAGTATAATAAGTTCTTTTTGCTTCATGCAGGGCAAAGATTGGAAATAGGGAGGAGAAAACAAAGTACGAAGTACGAGGTACGAAGTACGAGGTACGAAGTACGAATCTATAGTTCAATTTGAACTTTAGGATCGTACTTCGTACTTCTAACCTCGTACTTGAAGTTGGGGCATAAAAAAAGCCTTTCATTTCTGAAAGGCTCTTTTAAAAGAATATGGCAGCTACCTACTCTCCCGCATTGTTGTGCAGTACCATCGGCCATAAGGGGCTTAACTTCTCTGTTCGGTATGGGAAGAGGTGAACACCCTTGGCAAAACCACCATAAGTCATTGAGTTGATGTTTTAATAAGTATCTGATTGAGAGGTAGTCCTATTCAATCTGTTAACTTATTAATGAATCAACATTAATAATGTCATATTGGAAAATGTTAGAGAGTATCTACTTCCTTTTCACCAGTAAAGGCTATAAAGAAAGAAAAAAAATTAAAGCGTACGGGCAATTAGTACTACTCGGCTTTGATGTTACCACCTTTACACCTGTAGCCTATCAACGTCATAGTCTCTG
>Ga0075152_10000714_pt1 | contig 24151 bp, 19 predicted proteins | sample JI61114C2DNA_FD_70964 | JGI IMG/M metagenome (GOLD analysis project Ga0075152, IMG submission 70964) | Wastewater effluent complex algal communities from Wisconsin, to seasonally profile nutrient transformation and Carbon sequestration -... | ecosystem: Engineered > WWTP > Effluent > Algae...
ACGAGGTCGCGGTGATCGAGGACGAGGCGGCCACGGAGGGGAGCAGCTCGGCGGACGAGCCGCCCGACGAGGTGGCGGTGATCGAGGACGAGGCGGCCGCGGACGAGCTCGTTAACGCGGGCAGCGACGAGCCCGTGTCACTCGAGGACGAGGCGGCCGCGGACGAGCTCGTTGACGCTGGCACCGACGAGGTCGCGGTGATCGAGGACGAGGCGGCCGCGGACGAGCTCGTTGACGCGGGCAGCGACGAGCCCGTGTCACTCGAGGACGAGTCGGCCGCGGACGAGCTCGTTGACGCGGGCAGCGACGAGCCCGTGTCACTGGAGGTCACGCCAGGCGAGGACCACGCCGCTGCTGCAGACGACGCGGACGCGGCCGGAGGGCCCGTGGACGCGGTCGGTGAGGCTTCCGACGCGGACGCATCGACGCCGACGGGCGCGCCAGATCACGGCGACGATCGATCGGAAGAGGCCTAGTTCGGCCCCTGACTCGCTGTTTGCGCCGGGTGAGCGCTTGCGTCCGCGGCGGCTTTGCGGGACAACCCCGCCTTCAGACGGTCGCCTCGCAGGTGGCCCCGCGGAGCCCCATGAAACGACCCAGCGAACCCCGCAAGACCCGCCCCACCTCCGGTGCCGGTGGATCTGGCCCAAAGACCAGGCGCAGCCCGGCGTCCTCGACCTCGAAGCGCGGCCCGGCCCCCGGGCGCGCGCGTGCGTCGGCCGAGTCCGCCGCGGACGGCCCCGCCTCGCGCAAGACGACCGGCGCCCAGACCCGTACGCGCGGGTCCTCCCCGCCGGTCCGGCCGCGCAAGGTGAGCCAGACCCGCGTGAACCCCGGCGTGACCGCCCGGCGCACTCCGGAAGGCAGCCGTGATGTCGGACCTCGCAGCGACCGCAAGCGCGGTGCTGCGGGTGACGACGCCGACCGCAAGCGCGGTCCGGCGGGTGACGACACCGACGGCCGCAAGCGCGGTGCTGCGGGTGGCGACGATGCCGGTCGCAAGCGCGGCGCTGCGGGTGGCGACACCGCCGGCCGCAAGCGCGGTGCTGCGGGTGGCGACGACGCCGGCCGCAAGCGTGGTGCTGCGGGTGGCGACGCTCGCAAGCGCGGCGGCGGCAAGGCGGGCCCGCGAGATATGCCGGTGGGCAAGCGCGGTCCGGGGGCGAGGGTCGGGTCGCGTGGTACGCCCGTTCCGGGTGCGAGGGTCGGGTCGCGCGGCGAGGGCGGCGACGCGCGCAAGTCGGTGCGTGGCGCGGGTGGGGACAAGCCGCCGCGCCGCGGATCCGCGGTCGAGCGCCTGCTCGCGGGCGGGGAGCCGGGCGATCGACCCACGCGGCCGCGGGCCATCCGCGACGAGTTCGCCGACGCAGCGCCGGCCAAGCGCAGCGGCGACGCAGCGGCGACGAAGCGCAGCGGTGCAGCGCCCGCGAAGCGCAGCGGCGACGCAGCGCCCGCGAAGCGCAGCGACGCCGCGGCGACGAAGCGCAGCGACGACGCAGCGCCCGCGAAGCGCCGCGACGCAGCGGCGACGAGGCGCAGCGGCGACGCAGCGCCCGCGAAGCGCAGCGCTCCCGCCGAGAAGTCCGTCGCCGGTGACGCGCCCGCGGCGAAGTCGGCCGTCGCCGGCGAAGCGCCGGCCGCGAAGCGCGACGTCAGCAAGCCGGACGTCGCCGCGCCCGGGGTCGCCCGCAGCGTGCGTGGCTGGTCGGAGACGCCGACCGGCAAGCCGCGGCGCACGCCGGCCCCGTCGACCCGCAACCCGATCAAGGGCCCCGAGCGGCTCGCGCCGGCGAAGATCCGCCTGCAGAAGGTCTTGGCCTCGGCGGGGGTCGCGGCGCGTCGCAAGGCGGAGGACTTGATCGCCCGGGGCCGCGTGACGGTCAACGGGCGGGTCGCCAACGAGCTCGGGGTCAAGGTCGACCCCGACCGCGACCAGATCCGCGTCGACGGCAAGGTCGTGCAGGTCGAGACCCGGGTCCACTTCGTGCTCAACAAGCCCGACGGCGTGGTCTGTTCGGCCGAGGGCGAGAAGGACGCCGAGGGGCGACCGACCGTGCTCTCGCTGTTGCCGACGGTCTCGCAGCGGATCTACCCGGTCGGGCGCCTCGACTATCACACCCGCGGCGTGCTGATCTTGACCAACGACGGCGACCTCGCCGCCGCGCTGACGCACCCGCGCCACAAGGTCCCGAAGACCTACCACGTGAAGTTCCAGGGCCGCCTCGGCGACGAGGCCCTGGCCGCGCTCGGGCAGGGGATCACCCTCGACGATGGCGTCGTCACTCGCCCCGCCGAGGAGGTCAGCGTCATCAAGGAGACCGAGACCAACACCTGGGTGCAGATCACCCTGCGTCAGGGCCTGAACCGCCAGGTGCGCCGCATGGGCGACGCCATCGGCCATCCGGTGCTCAAGCTGATCCGCGTCGCGGTCGGCCCGGTGACCGCCGATGGCCTCGCAGATGGTGAGTTTCGTCCGCTCACGCCGACCGAGGTCTATGACCTCATGGCGGCGGCGAGCAGGTAAAAGGACCGCGCGCGCAATACCGGGGTTCCAGCCTGGCCCCCCGGCCTTGCGCCCCGCCCGGGGGCAGGGTACTTTCCCGCCCCTTCAAGCATCCCGCCAGCTCCCCCGCGGGGCTGTACGACCCGTAGGACATTCATGGCCAAGAACTCTCAAGTTTTGCGCGACAAGAAGCGCGACAAGCTCATCGCCAAGTACGCCGACCGCCGCGCCGCGCTGCGCAAGCAGCTCAAGGACATCTCGCTCGACATCGAGGAGAAGTTCGCGATCTCGGCCGCGCTGACCAAGCTCCCGACCAACTCGTGCCCGACGCGCAAGACCCGTCGCTGCATGCTGACCGGCCGCTCGCACGCGGTCTACCGCAAGTTTGGCCTGGCTCGCATCGCCTTCCGTGACCTCGCCCTCCGCGGTGAGATCCCCGGCGTGACCAAGTCGAGCTGGTAGCACCCCCCGTTTCCCGAGCCCCCGAGAGGATCTTTAACCATGAAGTCCGGCATCCACCCTGCATACCGCAAGGTCCTGTTCGTCGACGGCGCCACCGGAGACGAGTGGGTCTCCTACAGCACCATGACGGGCAACGACACCCGCACCCACGCGGGCGAAGACCTGCCGATGATCCGCCTGGAGATCTCGGCCATGAGCCACCCCTTCTGGACCGGCAACGCCCGCGAGGTCGACACCGAGGGCCGCATGGACCGCTTCCGTCGCCGCTACAACGTCAAGGGCGGCGCCAACGCTGCGCCCGTGACCACGACGACCCCGGCCAAGCCCGTCGCCGCGCCGGCGCCCGTCGCAGCCGCCGCAGCCGCCCCGGCGAAGGCCAAGCAGGCCCCGCCCAAGGCCAAGAAGTAGGTCGGGCGCCCTCGGGCGCCCGCATCGCCGAGCCCGGCTCGGCGTCGAAAGGCCTCGCGCGCCTCGTGCCGCGGGGCCTTCTGACGTCCGCGCGCCTCGTGCCGCGGGGCACTCCGGCCCCGCGATCATGTCCGGGGCTCCGATGACCTGTCCGTAGGGACATGCACAAACGCGCCTGGCCCAGGGGCCAGGTTCGAGGACCCGCGAGTGCCCGCCCGTGCCCGCGGTGATCGGCGCTGCTTGCTACACTCGCGGGCGTGTCTGGCTCGCCGCAGCCGCCGTATGGGGCGCCGTTCATGGTCGGGGCGAGCGCCATCGACCCACGCGCCGCGGACCGCCTGCTGGCGGCGGCGCTCGCCAGCGGGGGCGAGCACGCCGAGCTGTTCTTCGAGCACCGGCGCTCGCTGCACCTCGCGCTCGAGGACGGTCGGGTGCGCAGCGTCGGCGCCGGGGTCGACGGCGGGGTCGGAATTCGCGTGGTGGCCGGGGGCGCGGTCGGCTTCGCCTACGCCGAGAGCTTCGAGCCGGCGGCGATGCTGGTGGCGGCCCGGACCGCGTCCCGCATCGCCCGCGCGCGGGGCAGCGCGGGGCCGTCGCCAGGGGCTCGCGGCCGGGTGAGCGGGGCGGTGGCCGAGGGCGGGCGGGTCGTGCCCGCGGGCGTCGACGCGCCTGCGGCCGAGTTCGCGGCGATCCTGCGCCGGCTCGACGCGGCCGCGCGCGCGGCCAGTCCGGCGATCGTGCGGGTCGAGGCCTCGCTCGCGGCCGTGCACCGCGAGATCCTGATCGCCGTCAGCGGCGGCCCGATGATCCACGACGTCCAGCCGCTGCTGCGCGTCAGCGCGGTCGCGGTGGCCCAGCGAGGCCAGCGCCGCGAGGCCGGGTCCAGCGGCGGCGGCGGTCGCTTCGGCCTCGAGTACTTCGCGCGACGCAGCCCCGAGTCGCTCGGCCAGGAGGCGGCCCGCGTCGCGCTGGTCAACCTCGACGCCCGCGCCGCGCCGGCCGGCAACCTGCCCGTCGTGCTCGCCGCGGGAGACGCGGGGATCTGGCTGCACGAGGCGGTCGGCCACGGCCTCGAGGCGGACTTCATCCGCAAGCGGACCTCGAACTACAGCGGCCGCAGCGGCGTGGTCGCCTCGGCCCTCGTGACCCTGATCGACGACCCCGGCGTGCCCGGCGGACGCGGCAGCATCGCGGTCGACGACGAGGGCGTGGTCCCGGGGCCGCACCTGCTGATCGAGCGCGGGATCCTGCGCGGCAGCCTGCACGACCGCCTGAGCGCGGCCGCGGCCGGTCTGCCGCCCGGGGGCTCGGGGCGGCGCCAGAGCTTCCGCGACGCCCCGCTGCCGCGGATGACCAACACCTGGATGGCCGCCGGCGACGAGGACCCCGCCGACATCCTGCGCTCGGTGAAGCTCGGCGTGTACGCGGCGCGCTTCAGCGGCGGTCAGGTCAACATCGCCGCCGGCGACTTCGTGTTCGCGCTCACCGAGGGCTACCTGATCGAGGACGGCCGCCTGACGGCGCCGCTGCGCGGGGTCAACCTGATCGGCAACGGCCCGGCCGCGCTCGCCGCGGTGAGCATGGTCGGGCACGACCTGCAGATGTCCGAGGGGACCTGGACCTGCACCAAGGATGGCCAGAACGTCCCCGTCGGCGTCGGCATGCCGACCGTGAAGATCGACCAGCTGACGGTCGGCGGCACCACCCTCGCCGGAGGCCGGACATGAGCCTGCCGCGGTCCTCGCACCAGCTGCTGGCGCGGCTGGCCCGTCAGGCCGCACAGGCGCTCGCGCACTTGCGCGCGCTCGGGGCCGATCACGCCGAGGTCCGCATCGACCACGGCCACAGCCTCGCGGCGACGGTCCGCGACGGCGCGCTCGAGCAGCTGAGCGAGGCGCAGAGCCTGGGCCTGGCGCTGCGGGTGGTCGTCGGCGGCCGGGTCGCGGCGGTGACGACCAGCGACCTGCGGGCGGACGCGCTGGCGGTCATGCTGGCGCGCGCCGTCGAGCTCGCGCAGCTGGCCGAGGAGGACCCGCTGGCCGAGCCGCCGCCGCCGCGAGCGCTGGCGAGGCGCTGGCCGGAGCTCGACGTCTTCGACGCGTCGCTCGCGCGGCTCGGGGCCGACCGTGCGAGCCGCCTCGCGCAGCTGGCGGAGGCCGCGGCGCTCGCCGCCGATCCGCGGATCGTCGCCTCGGGCGGCGCGATGTGCTCGCGGACGATCAACCACTCGCTGCTGGCGACCTCTGGCGGCTTCGTCGGCCCGAGCGCGACCACCCGCGTGGCCCTGCGGGTCCAGGTGATCGCCGAGGACGCCGCGGGTCACAAGCGCAGCGGGCACTACTGGTCGGGTGGGCGCCACCTGCAGAGCCTCGACCCGCCGGAGGTGGTCGGCCGCGAGGCGGCCCAGCGGGCGCTGCGATGCCTCGGCGCCGCGCCGATCCCCAGCGGCGTGTACCCGGTCGTCTTCAGCCCGGAGGCCGGCGCGGGCCTTATCGGCCTGGTCGCGGGCTGCCTGCTCGGCGACGCCGTCGCCCGCCAGCGCAGCTACCTCGCCCGCCGCCTCGGCACCCGGATCGCCAGCCCGCTGGTCACCCTCGTCGACGACCCGCTGCGCGCCCGCGGCCCGGCCTCGCGCGGCTTCGACGGCGAGGGCCGGCCGACCCGCCGCCGCGTCCTGGTCCGCCACGGCGAGCTGCTCGGCTTCCTGCTCGACACCGCCAGCGCCCATCGCCTCGACCTCGCCCCGACCGCCTCGGCGAGCGGCGGCGGCGGCCTGGTTCATCCGAGCCCGAGCAACTTCTACCTGCAGGCCGGTCGTCGCGGTCCGCGGGCGCTGTACACCGGGCTGCGGCGCGGCTTGCTGGTGCGCACGACCCTCGGCCTCGGCTTCGACCCCGGCACCGGCCACTTCAGCCGCGGCGCCGAGGGGGTGCTGATCGAGGACGGCCAGCTGACGCGGCCGGTCGCGGGCGTGACGCTCTCGCGGAACCTCGACGAGCTGCTGCAGGGGATCGACGCGGTCGCCAATGACTTCGAGCTGCGGACGGCGGTCGCCTCGCCGAGCTTTCGTGTCGATGCGATGACGATCGCCGGGGCTTGAGCTCGGGCCGCGCGCACGCGGGCATTGCGATGACGATCGCCGGGGCTCGAGCTCGGGCCGCGCGCATGCGGGCATTGCGATGACGATCGCCGGGGCTCGAGCTCGGGCCGCGCGCATGCGGTGGCGCGTTCGCCGGGGACCGCCGGGCTCAGGTGAACCAGCCGGCGACGGCGGGCTGGATCGCCGCGACGATCGCGGCGTGCTCGGGGCCGTGTGAGGCGAGCAGGCCGAAGTCGTTGGGCAGGTGGCGCGGGTCGTAGACCAGGGGGACGCCGCGGACGTCGGTGACGGCGCCGCCGGCGGCGCGCAGCAGCGCATGGGGGGCGCAGGAGTCCCACAGCTTGGTGCCCAGCGCGGGGTGGACGTAGAGGTCGGCGACGTCGCGGGCGACGGCGGCCATCTTCACGCCGGTGGAGCCGACCCGCAGGTTGCGCGTCGCGGGGATCGCCAGGGCCTGCATGACGGCGGCGATCCGCGGCGAGGCGTGGCTCTTGCTGCTGATCAGGCGCAGCGCGTCCTGGCGGTTCGCGCCGGTTCGCAGCGGTCGGACCGCGCCGGCGATCTCGATGCGCGCGTCGAGCTGGTCGCGCCAGCACAGGCCCCAGCTGAGCCGCCCCGCGCCGGCCTCGTGGACGACCCCGAGCACCGGCTCGCCGTCGATGCACAGGCCGATCTGCACGGCCCACTCGTCCTCGCCGCGCGCGAACTCGGTGGTGCCGTCGATCGGGTCGATGAACCAGCAGCGGGCCCGACCCGCGACCTCGGGGCCGGACTCCTCGGCGATGATGTCGTCGCCCGGGAACGCGGCCCGCAGCGCGGCGACGATGCGGGCGTTGACCTCGGTGTCCGCGCGGGTCACCGGGCCCTCGTCGTCGGCCTTGTCGCGGGTCTCGAGCTCACCCGCGGTCTGAATGGCCAGGGCGCGCGCGCCACAGCTGCGGGCGAGGTCGAGGGCGAGGCTCAGTTCTCGGTCGAGGGACATGGACATGCGAGCCCCAAGGTGCGCCGGTCGACCCGCCGGAGCCGCTGCAGGGCCCGTTTTCGGCGCAGAGAGATCTCGCACGGTGTCGGGGTGGGTCCTGGGGGGCGATAGGTCCACATCTTGAGAACTGTGGCAAGTTACACCCGGTAAACTGGCGAGAAACCTGCGTTTATAGTTGTGGCGCGAATTGGCATCAGAACCGACGAACGAAGTACGGCATGCGGGAGAACCCTGTTCGATGTGAGCGGAGGCAAATATTCGGACACCCGTCCGAGGCGGACATGTGTTACCGATGAGGAATGTCACGCATCCAACGCGCAGGTCTACGACAGGGGATCATTCAAACCAGTCTCGAGATCGGGAGCGAGCTCGGTGAAGAGGGACTGACGATGCGCGGCATCGCGGCTCGCCTGGGAGTCAGCGCCACGGCGCTGTACCAGCACTTCGAGAGCAAGGCCTCCATCTTGCGCGAGATCCGGCTCTACGGCGCCGAGCTGCTGCAGACCGAGGTCGTCGAGCCCGCGGCCGCGCTGCCCGATCCGGCCGACCGGCTGCGGGCCATGGCGCACAACTACGTCGCCTTCGCCCGCGCGCATCGCTGGCTCTACTCGGTGATGATGGAGCAGGCGCAGATCGACTGGGCCGCGATGGGCACCGATGAGCTCGAGCTGACGCTGCGCCCGCTCAAGACCTGTCAGAAGTGGCTGCAGGACGGGGCCGAGCTCGGCCGCTGGCGCCCCGACCTCAACATCGAGGCCGCCGCGTTTCGCCTGTGGCTGTCGATGCACGGCCTGTGCTCGATGCTCAACTCGGGCCGCATCGACGAGCGCCACCCCTTCTTCCCCTTCGTCGACCAGGAGACCTTCATCGCCCACTTTATCGGCGACACAGTGAAGGCGCTCTGCGTCGCGCCCTCGGCCTGAGCCGGGGCAGGTATCTCGCGGCGCGTGTCAGGTCCCCCCGCCTGTCGCGCGCCGCCTCAGCGCAGCAGCAGGTCGTCGAGCGCGAGCATCCACGCGCCGCCGGGCGTCCAGACCCACGCCGCGGGGCGCAGGCGCGGCAGCAGGGCCGCCCGCAGCGGCGCGGCGAGCTCGTCCAGCAGCGTGACCAGGGCGCCGGCGTCGGCGTCGTCGGCGAGGCGGCGACAGCCCTCGGGCCACGGCGCGAGCACGACCCGCCGGCCCTCGCGGTCGAGCACGGGCTGCAGGCGCGGGGCGTCGCTGGCGAGCAGGGCGTCGAGCTCGGGGTCGCTCCAGCTGGCCGCGGCGGCGACGACCAGGCCGGCGCCTGTGGCTGTCTGTTCGGACATGGCCTGAGGGACAGCGGGCAGGGCGGCGGGCGGTGCCAGCTCGCGGGCGTCGGCGACGCGGAGGTGGAGGCGCAGGCGCAGGGTCTCGGCGTCGGGTCGGCGGGCCGGGTCGGGGTCGAGGGCGTCGGCGACGAGCGCCTGCTCGGCCGGGGACAGGCGCTCGAGCGGCGCGGCGAGGCTGCCGGTGCGCAGGGCCAGGAGCAGGGCGGCGGCGCTGAAGATGTCGCTGGCGGGGCTCGGGCGCCCGCCGGAGCGCAGCTCCGGGGCGGTGAAGGTCAGGAGCTCCTCGAGCGCGCCGGTGCGGGTGGCGACGAGGCCGGCGATCTCGTCGGCGCCGAAGGGGCCGAGCAGCGGGCGACCGAGCGCGTCGGCGACGATCTGCGTCGGCAGCAGCGAGCCGTGCACGAGGCCGCGGGCGTGGGCCGCCGCGAGGCCGTCGAGCAGGAAGCCGATCAGCGCGCGGGCGCGGGCGGGCGGCATGCCGGGCGGGCGGATCAGGGCGCGCAGCGGCGGCCCGTCGGCGTGCGGGAGGATCAGCAGGCCGGCCTCGCGGTCGAAGCGGAGCACGCCGCGGATCGCCGGGTGGGCGAGCTCGGCCGCGGCCTCGGCCCGGCGCGCGAAGCCGGCGAGCGCCGCCTGCACGCCGCTCGCCTCGAGGCCGGCGTCCTGCACCTCCGCGAGCAGCAGGTGGATCTCGACCTCCTGCTGGGTGACGCGGTCGAGGCCGTCGTAGGCCGCCCCCGAGAAGCTGGCCGGCAGGGCCCGGCGGACCCGGTAGCGACCCGGCAGCGCGGCCGGCCGGGCGTCGCCGGCCCCGGCGCCCTGCAGCACCAGCTGGGCCGCGAGCTCGTGCCCGAGCGCCGCCAGCCCGCGCGCGAGCAGCCGCGGGAGCTCGGCCCTGTCCTCCATGACATGTTCTATGGGACCGGTCCCAAAGGGTATGTCCTCTGCGACATGTTCCATGAGACCGGTCTCCAAAGCCAGGCTCGTCGCGGCCGGCTCCTCGGCCGCGGGGCCCGAGGGCAGCGCGGCGCGGGCCGGCTCCTCGGCCGAGGGCAGCGCGGCGCGGGCCTGATGGGCCAGCGTCCGCGCCGGGGGGCTCGGGGGGCTCGGCGGGGTAGCGACCGCGGCCCGGGCCGCGCGCGCGCGCATGCCCGCCTGGGCGTGGCGCACGCTGGCCTCGGCGTCGCCGAGCTCCCAGCTGAGGCGGGCGGCGAGGGCGAGGCTGGGGGGGTGGGCCTCGGCCAGCGGCTCGAGGGCGGCGAGGCCCTCGCGGACGAGGCCGGCGTCGGCGAGCACCCGCGCGGCGCCGAGGCGGTCCCCGGCGCGCAGGAGGGCTCTGGCGCGGGCGGCCGGGTCGGCGTCGTCGGCGGCGAGCAGGCGGGCGGCCTCGGCGTGGCGGGCGCGGCGGGCGAGCATTGCGACGGCGGCGTCGCGTTCGGGGCGAGGTCGCTGCTCGAGCAGCGCGAGGGTGTGGTCGAGGAGGTCGGGGCGTCCGGTCTCGAGCGCGCAGCGCAGGGCGTCGAGGGGCAGTTCGGCGGCGAGGTAGTGGGCGTGGGCGCCGATGAAGTCCCAGATCTGCTCGAGCACCCAGCCGGCGGCGGCGGCCAGCCCGGCGCGGGCGAGCTCGGCGGCGACGGCCTCGTGCGCGCCGCGGGCGAGCGCGGCGCGCTGCTCGGGGGAGAGCAGGCGCTCGGGGCTGGACACGGTCAATGCTGCTCGGCCGCGAGCTCGCGGACGCGGTCGCGGTAGAACGCGAGGTGGTCGAACTTCGGGTCGGTGAGGCCGAGGATCTGCCCGACCTCGTCGATGTGGTCGGCGATCATCTCGCCGCGGTAGTCGCCCCACTTGGCGCTCTCGACGGTGACGAGGCCGTCGTTGACGCCGCGGCTGAGCGCCAGGATCGTGTGGCTCCACCCGATCAGCGGGTCGACGAGGTCCTGACACTGCTTCTTGGCGTCGAGGAAGTCGGTCGCGCTGCAGGTGCGCCCGGTGTACGAGATGTACTTGACCCGCGGGTCGTCGGGGTTGGCGGGGTTGAACTCCTCCTGCATGTGCTGCTCGCTGAGCGATTGGAACGAGGCCATCGCGTCCGACTTCTGCTGGGCCGTGACGGCGCCGAGGAAGTTGAGCAGCAGGCCGGCGACGTCCTCGACCGGCCCGGGCGCGAGGCCCAGCGCGAGGTCGGTGACGTAGGTGCCGCGGTGCGGGCTGGCGATCGTCATCACCGCCGAGACGCGGTCGCCGTAGCCGTAGGTGCTGACGGCGCAGCGGCTGTCGATGCCGCCCTGGCTGTGGCCGAGCAGGTCGACCTTGCGGGCGCGCCAGGTGACGAGGGTCTCGTCGATCTGCGCGACCAGCTGGCCGGCGCGGACGTTGGTGTGGTTGTAGGGGTCGAGCACGGCGATCTCGTGGGGGAAGCCGATCTCGTCGATCATCGCCGCGACGTTGTAGAAGTAGGTCAGCGGGCCGATGTTCTCGAAGCCGGTCCAGCCGTGCACGAACATCACCGGGAAGCGGGTCGACTCGCGCTCGCAGCCGAGGATGCAGCGGATCTCGAGGTCGTAGTCGGCGCCGAGCTCGGGGTCGTCGCCGCGCACGTGCAGCGCGAACTCCCCCGAGCGCGGGACCGCGAAGATCGCGCTCCCGGGCGCGGGCCCGCTGGCGATCGGGGCGCTCAGCGCGAGGTCCCAGACGGCGCCCGGGTCCTCGTCGGGGTAGGCGATCGCGGCCGTGATCGCCGCGCCGCCGGTGCGGGTGAGCTTGACCTCGACGGTGCTCTCGCTCGGGGCCGCGAAGTACCAGCGGTCCTCGCCGCAGGGCGCGAGCGTCACGCCGGGGCGGGACTCGCCGCGCGGGATGAAGCCGCGCTCGGCGAGGGCCAGCTGCGCCGGATCGCAGGCGGCCGCGCCGGTGCTCGCGTCGCCGCTGCCGCTGCCGGACTCGTCGGCGCCGGTGCTCGCCGGCGGGGCGCCGGTGGTCGGGTCGACGCTGCCGCTGCTGCTGCTGCTGCCGCCGGGCCCGGTCGTGTCGGCGTCGGTGTCGGTGCCCGCGGGCGCGGCCGGGTCGGCGCAGGCGGTGGCGAGGACGATGGGGACGAGCGAGCGCGGCAGCGAGTGGGCGAGCGTGCGGGCGATCCCTGCGAGGCGGCGGCGTTTCATCACGGACCGGGACGATAACCGAGCGAGCGCCGGGAAGATCCGCTACAAGGCCCGGCCATGGACGTGACGTCGGGCACCAAGCTGTACCCCAGCGCCGAGGCGGCGCTCTTCGATCTCGGCGACGGGGCGACGATCGCGGTCGGCGGCTTCGGCCTGTGTGGCAATCCCGAGGCCTGCATCCGGGCGATCGCGGCCCGCGGCCCCCGCGACCTGACGATCATCTCGAACAACTGCGGCAACCAGGGCAAGGGCCTAGCGATCCTGCTGCAGCAGCGCCAGGTCGCCCGCGTGATCTGCAGCTTCGTCGGCGGCAACCCCGACCTCGAGCGGCAGATGCTGGCCGGTGAGGTCGCGGTCGAGCTCAATCCGCAGGGCACCCTCGCCGAGCGGCTGCGGGCCGGCGGCGCCGGTATCCCGGCGTTCTACACGCCGACCGGCGCGGGCACGGTCGTCGCCGAGGGCAAGGACGTGCGGGAGTTCGACGGTCGCCCCTGCGTGCTCGAGACGGCGCTGCGGCCGGACTTCGCGGTGGTGCGGGCGGCCCGGGGCGACGCGCTCGGCAACCTCCAGTTCTACCGGACGGCCCGCAACTTCAACCCGCTGGCGGCGATGGCCGGGCGGGTCACGATCGCCGAGGTCGACGAGCTGGTGCCGGTGGGCGCCCTCGATCCTGACGCTGTTCACCTGCCGGGGATCTTCGTGCAGCGGGTGGTGCACGTCCCGGAGCACGCCGACATCATCGAGTTCAGGACCACCCGGCCGCGACCGCCGCCGCTCGGCTAAAACGGCGGCAAGACGGCGGTACATCGGCCGTTGCGGCGCTGGCCGGCGGGTGCGGGATCGCGCCGGGTAATTCGGAGGCGATCCTTGGCCCGGTTTCTTGGCCGCGCAGGGTCTTCGCAGTTAGCCTCGCATCATGACGAGTGACGACATGATCGCGGAGGTCGAGGACGCCGGGCCGACCCTCCCTCGCGCCCTGGTCATCCTGGCGGAGGGGGCCGAGGAGAGTGAAGCGGTGATCATCGTCGACCTGCTCCGACGCGCCGGCATCGAGACGGTGCTGGCGGGGCTCAACGGCGACGGACCGGTGCTGCTGAGCCGCAAGGTCCGCGTGATCCCGGACGCAGCGCTGGCGACCGTGCCCGGCATCTTCAACATCCTGATCTTGCCGGGCGGCGCCGAGGGGGCCCGACGGCTCGCGACCTCCGAGCTGGTCGGCGAGTACCTCAAGACCTTCGACCGTGAGGGTCGACTGGTCGCGGCGATCTGCGCGGCGCCGCTGGCGTTCCTCGCCCACCACGTGTTCGCCGGGCGATCGATGACCTGCCACCCCTCGGTGGCCTCGCGCGTCGCCATGTACGGGAAGCTCGACCAGCGCTCGCCGGTGGTCGAGGACGGCAACCTGATCACCAGCCAGGGGCCGGGCACCACGTTCCTGTTCGCGATGACGATCGTGCGGCGGGCGATGGGCGAGACGCGCGCGGCCGAGGTCGAGCGCGGGCTCGTGCTCCCGCGCTGACGGGCTGACGGACTGACGCTTGTGACGGGCTGACGCTCGTGACGGGCGAGCTCGAGGCCGTCGACCCGGTGTTGCCCGGGTCGCGTCGTCACCGCGTCACCGCGTCACTGCGTCACTGCGTCACTGCGGGAGGACGTCGAGGTCGAGGCCGCCGGGGTACCAGTAGCTGCCGGCGTTGAGGACCCCGCTGATCGCGATGCCGACGCCGACGTCGCCGACGATCGTGTGGTTGCCGTCGCCCGCGTTGTTGAGCTTGGCGTGGGTGACGGAGTAGCCGGTGTTGCCGATCGGCTGCCAGCCGCCGACGGGGACGTCGTCGAGGGTGACGTTGGCGCCGGCCTTGGCCATGAAGTCGATGTAGTTGGCGGACCAGCTGGTGGGGGCGTGGATGAGGTAGCTCTTGCGCCACTGCTGGGGGTTGACGGCGAGCAGCATCGAGGGGTCGCTGGTGCCGTAGCCGCCGGACTGGCCGATCATGTACTGCGCGACGAGGATCTTCTTGTCGGCGGTGACCAGGAACTTGGCGGTGCTGGTCGGGACCTCGACGAAGTCGCCGACGTTGGCCAGCAGCTTGCCGACCGGCTGGTCGGGGTTAAAGACCAGGGCGGTGTTGGCCTCGCTGGCGATGATGCGGACGAACTGGGCCTTGTCCTTGGTGTCCATCGGCACCTGCACCGGCGGGATCACCAGGTACTCCTTGGCGAGGGTCTCGATCGGGAACATCGACTCCTCGAGGTGGTCGCAGGCGCTGACGTTGGCCGGGATGTTGGTGCACTTGTGGCCGCCGATGACCTGCACCGGCTTGTCGGCGGTCACGAGCGTGCCGGTGAGGTCGGCGTTGCCGTTGGCCTGGGTGATGACCTCGAGCACGTCGCCGGTGTTGAGCATGACGACGCCGGTGCCGTTGGCCGCGACGCCGCCGCCGGCCTGCACGAGCTTGCCGGTGGCCGAGGGCGTCAGCGTGACCTTGGTGTCGTCCTGGCTGGCGGTCACCGCGTAGAAGCCGGGGATGCCGCTCCACTGCTGCCAGGAGGCGACCAGGTAGTTGCCGGTCCAGGTGTTGACGGGGAGCAGCAGCGAGGCGTCGTTGGTGGTGGTCGCGGCGAGCGGGTTGTACTGATAGACGGTGACCGGGCCGTCGGTGCGCAGGCGGTAGGCGCCGGCCTTGGCGAGCACGCTCGGGCCGTTGTTCTTGGTCAGCTCGTTGACCCACGGCAAGGTGACGAGCTTGACGGTCTTGGCGCCGACGGTGGTCTGGACGACCATGTTCGCCCCGCGGGTGACGGTGATCTTGACCTCCTTGTCCGAGGTGTTGGCGACCGCGACCGCGAAGTTGTCCTTCGGGCTGGTGTTGTAGAGGTCGTACTGCAGGGTGACGGTCGGGTAGTAGTCGCAGCCGATGTACGACAGGGCCAGCGACTCGGGGGCGCAGGCGCCGGCGCACTTGCCCGCGTTCGGGTCGCAGAGCACGCCCTGGACGCCGTCGCAGGTCTCGACCGGCATCTGGCTGTCGCCGTTGTCGGCGCACTTGAGCACCTTGTCGCCCTCGCACTCGGTGGCGCCCGGGACACACAGCTTGCAGCCGACGCCGTCGACGCAGACATCGGGGCACAGCTCGACGTCCTTGAAGCCGCCCGCGCCGTCGCAGACCTTCGAGCTGCCCTCCTCGCAGACGACGGTGCCGTCGGGGCAGGGGGGCTCGCCGGTCGAGCTGCTGCTCGCGTCGCTGGTCGAGCTGGTGCTCGCGTCGCCGGAGGTGCTGGTGGCCGTGGTGCCGCTGGTTGTCTGGTCGGTGGTGGTGCCAGGGCCGGTGGTCGCGGTGACGGGGCCGGTGCTGGCGTCGCCCGAGCTCGAGCTCGAGCCGGGCTCGCTGGTCGGCGAGCCGCTGGTGGTGGGCGTGCCGGTCGACCCCGGACCGGTGGTGCCGGCGTCGGTGCCGCTGCCGGTGCTGGCGGCCGCGCTGGTGCTGGCCGAGCCCTCGGTGGTGGCATTGTCGTCGCCGCAGGCGTTGACGAGTAGGGCGGGGAGCAGCAGGGCGAGGCGGGGGCGCGCGGTCAGCATGAGGCGGACTATGTCGCCGGGTCGCGCGCGATCACGAGCTCCGCCGTTGCGGACCCAGTGAATGCGCTCAGGTGAAGGTGAAGACCAGCACGCCGAGCAGCAGCAGGTAGGGGACGAAGGGGAGCAGGCCGACGCGCACGAGCAGGCGCATCAGGGCGCGCAAGGTGAGGGTGCCGACGGCGAAGCTGGTGGCGAAGCCGAGGGCGAAGGCGGCGGGTTCGATCGCCGGGCCGGCGCCGTGCTGCCACAGGTCGAGCGCCTCCTTGGCCGAGGCGCCGAGGATCGCGGGGATCGAGAGCAGGAAGGAGAAGCGCGCCGCCGGTAGACGACCGAGGCCGAGGCTCAGCGCCGCGGCCATGGTGGCGCCGCTGCGCGAGATGCCGGGGAGGACCGCCACGAGCTGGGCGAGGCCGATCACCAGGGCCTGCCACGGGCGCGGCGCCTCGAGCACCGAGGTGTCGGTGCGGCTGTGCGAGAAGGCCAGCAGCAAGGCGGTCAGCAGGAAGCCGGCGGCGATGTAGTGGGTGCTGCCCTCGGCGGCGAGGACGACGGCCTCGAAGGTGTCGGTCAGCGCCAGCGCCAGCGGCATGGTGGCGACGATCAGCGCGAGCAGGAGGGCGCGCGCGGTGTTGATCGGCGGACCGACGCGGTTGGGCACCACGTCGAGCGGCGAGGCCGAGCGCGGGCCGCTGCCAGGGCCGCGAGCGTCGCCGAGATCCCCGGCCATCGCCAGCGGCTCGGGGGCGCCGCCGCCGGGCGGATGGTGCTGGATCGCGACCTGGCGCGGCTGTACCACGGCGCGCAGCAGGGCCCGCAGGTCCTCGCGGTAGAACAGCAGCACCGCCATCAGGCTCCCGGCGTGGACGACGATGTTGAAGCTGTGACCCGCGGCCGCCGGGTCGACGCCGAACCACCGCTCGGCCAGCGCGAGGTGGCCCGAAGAGGAGATCGGCAGGAACTCGGCGACGCCCTGCAGGGCGCCGAGCGCGGCGGCGAGCCCGGGCCCGAGGACTGGGTCGCTCACGCGGGCCCCGTGTCCTCGTCGTCGGGCTCGTTGGCCGGGTCCTCGAGCGTGTCGTTGGGGGAAGTCAGCGCGCCGGCGGCGTCGTCGTCGTCCGCGTCGTCATCGTTCAGCGCGTCGCAATCGGACGTGCCGGCGGCGTCGCCGTCGTCCGACGCGGCGTCGTCGTCGGACGCGTCCGGATCATGGGGCTCGTTCGCGGCGTCCTGCTCGCTGTCGAGCGCGTGCGGGGTCTCGGCGCGGCGCTCGATGATGCCGCGCTCCCACAGCTGCTCGTCGATCGCGTGCATCAGCGCGGCGGTGCTGCGGCGATCGAGGGCGCTGAGGAAGAAGGTGCTCCTGTCGGCGTCGGCGCGGCGCTGCTCGAGCTCGGCGGGGTCGAGGCGGTCAGATTTATTATAAACCCACAGGCGCGGGACCTTGCCGGCTCCGATGTCGCCGAGGATGGTCTCGACGGTGAGGCGCTGCTGGTCCTGGTCGGGGTCGCTGGCGTCGACGACGACCAGCAGGAGGTCGGCCTCGGCGACCTCCTCGAGGGTGGCGGAGAAGGCCTGGACCAGGGCAGGGGGGAGGTCGCGGATGAAGCCGACGGTGTCGAGGAGCACGACCTCGTAGTCCTTCGGGAACCGGATCCTGCGCACGGTAGGGTCGAGGGTGGCGAACAGCTTGTCCTCGGCGATCACCGCGCTGTCGGTGACGGTGTTGAGCAGGCTGCTCTTGCCGGCGTTGGTGTAGCCGACGATCGCGACCACGGGCACGCCGGTGCGGCGACGCAGGGCGCGGCGCTGGTCTCTGCGCTGCTTGAGGATGTCGAGGCGGCGCTCGAGGTCGTGGATGCGCTCCTTGGCGCGGCGGCGATCGATCTCCAGCTTGGTCTCGCCGGGGCCGCGTCCGCCGATGCCGCCGGCGAGCCGCGACATGGCGGTGCCGTGGCCGATCATGCGCGGCAACAGGTAGCGCAGCTGGGCGAGCTCGACCTGCAGCTTGCCGTCGGCGGAGGTCGCGTGCTGGGCGAAGATGTCGAGGATCAGGGTCGTGCGGTCGATGACCTTGAGGTCGGTCTGCTCGGCGATCTCTCGCGCCTGCGAGGGGCTCAGGTCGGGGTCGCAGATCAGCAGCTCGGCGTCCTGCTCGAGCGCGCGGACCAGGATGTCGCGCAGCTTGCCCTGGCCGAAGAAGGTCCGCGGGTCGGGGGCCGGGCGACGCTGGGTGGCGAGGTCGGTCAGGTACAGGCCGGCGGTGCGGCACAGCTCGCGCAGCTCCTGCTCGCGCGCGGCGAGGTCGGGGCCGCCCTGGTGGACCATCAGCGCCATCGCCCGGGTGCCCTTCGACTCGGCGCGCGCGCCCTGGGTGACGGCGACGAGGCTGGCCTCGAGGTTGCGGATGAAGTCGGTGAAGTCGGCCGGCATGTCCGGCGCGGGCAGCGGGTAGTCGTCGTCCTCGTCGCGGCTGAGCACGCCGAGCGGCACGCGCGGGAAGCCGCGGGCGACGAAGACGTCGCGCGAGCCGGGCGGCGGCGGGGCGAGGCTGGCGAGGTCGATCTGGACGCCGGCGGGGCCGCGGTGGATCGCGGCGATGAGGTCGAGGCGGAGCTTGGCGAGGTCGGCGAGCTCCTCGCGGGTCGGCGGGTCGGGCACGAGGTGCGTGAGCACGAGACGGATGCCGCGCAGGCGGCCGCCCTGACCGCGCACGCGGGTGAACTCGGGGAGCGCGAGGCTGTGGGCGTCGCCGAGGATGACGCGCTGGACCCGGCCGCGGCGGTCGATGAACAGGCCGAGCTGGCGGTTGAGCACCTGCGAGAGGTCGAGCAGGTCGCGGGCGAGGACCGCCGAGATCACGCGGTCGGGCGGCACGGTGCGGGCGCCGAGCCGCTGCAGGGCGCGGGCCTGGCTGCTCTTGAGGTTCGCGGTGTCGCCGTGGACGATGTCGGAGCTCACGTTGCGTCGCTGCCGTCGTCGAGGACGCGCAGGGCCACTGCGAGGGCCTGCTGGGCGTGCTGCGCGGCCTGCTTGCGCTTGAGCAGGAGGGCCTCGGCGCGGTCGAGCGCGTTGCTCAGCTCATCGATGTTGAGCTCGAGCTCGCGGCGCTTGCGGGCGGCGTCGTCGGCGCTGGCCTGGGCCTGTTCGGCGTTGTGCTCGATCACCTGACCGAGGCGCTGGATCTCGGCGTGGGCGGCGGCCTCGGCGGCGGCGAGGCTGGCGGTGAGGCGCTGGATCTCGGCGCGGGCGTTCTCCTCGGTCTGCGCGAGGGTCTGCGACAGCTGCGAGATCTGCAGGCGGGCGTTCTCCTCGGTGTCGGCGAGGATCTGCTGCTGGCGCGCGGCATGCTCGTGGGCCTGCTCGGTCTGCGCGTCGAGCTGATCCTGCATGCCCTGCACGGCGGCGGCGTGCTGCTGCTGCTGCGCGTCGAGCTCCGACTGGTATTGCGCGGCCTGCTCGCCGAGCGCCACGGTCTGGGCCTGGCGCGCCGCGGCGAGCGCCCGGCTGGCGTCGAGGCGGGTCTGGTCGAGCTCGCCGGAGAGGCGGGCGGCCTCGTCGCGGACGGCCTCGAGCGACTCGCTCATGCCGGCGAGCTGCTCGTCGAGCGACTGCACGCGCGCGACCAGGCCGTCGCGCTCACCCTCGAGGTCGGAGATGAGGCCGCTCTGGACCTCGATGCGCTGGCGCTGCTCGCCCTGCACGGCGCTGGCCTGCTGCTGGGTGGCGGCGAGCTGCTGCTGGGTGGTGGTCAGCAGCTGTTCGACGTCCTTGAGCTTCTTCTGGGTGACCTCGAGGCGGGTCTTCAGGCCCTCCTCGCGCTTGAGCACGGTCTGCTTGTCGCGCTGGGCGGCCTCGGCGGCCTCGCGCGAGGAGAGGATGAGCTCCTGCGAGGTGAGCACCTGGGACTCGAGCTCGCCGATCTGGCTCTGGAGCTCGCGCTGGTGCTTCTTGGCGTCGAGGATGGCGCGCTCTTTGACCTCGAGGTCGTCCTTGAGCGCGAGGATCTCGCGGTTCTTGGCGTTGAGCTGGCCCTTGAACTGCAGCGCCTCGCGCTGGGCCTTGAAGCCGCTGCCGGCGCTGTCGTCGGCCTCGGCGGTGGTGGCTGCTGCGGTGGTGGCTGCTGCGGCGGGCTCGGGCATCGAGACCGGGCGGGCGGGGCGCGGAGTGGCCTGCGCGGGCTCGGAGGCGCGGCGCGGGGGGGCGCTCGTGTGGTCGTCGTCGTCGACGACCTGGAGGTCACCGGCGAGCCGGTTGAACTCGTCTCCGAGGTCGTGCTGCGGCGGCGCGGCGTCGCTGAGCTGGACCTCGAGTCCGGGCTGCGCGCGGGTCTGGGCCCGCGACTCCGGGCGCGGGTCCTGGCGGGGGGGCGGCGGCGGCGCGGCGGGTCGCGCTGGGGCGGCGGCGCGGGGGTCTTGCAGCTCGAGGTAGGGGCGGATCGCGGCGATCAGGCGCTCCGGCTCGAGCGGGAGCTTCAGGTACTGGTCGGCGTGGGTCTTGAGGTTGCGGTGCTGATCGATGACATCGTCGCTGGCGTTCGACGAGTAGACGATGAGCGGGATCTTCTTCGTGTCCTCGTTGCGCCGCAGGCGGTTGCACACCGAGAAGCCGGTGGTCAGGGGCAGCTCGGCGCGCAGCAAGATCAGGTCCGGCGCGGCCTGGCGGGCGACGTTGACGGCCTCCGGTCCGTTCTCCGTGACCGTGAACTCGAAGCCGTACGGCGCGAGGATGGCCTTGAGGGTGGCGGGGGTCTTTCCGTCAGCGTCGATGATCAGCGCAGAGAACACCGCCGCAGGTTATCCGACCTCGACCGTCCGTGACCAGAGGCGCGCCGAAGTTCGCGCGGCGACGTGGGCGGGCAATTGACGGTGCTCGACCGGCTCACTGCATCGGGTGCGTGGGAGCTTGCTCGGGGTGGATGCCCCCAGGGCCGGCTCTTCGCGCTGTGCAGCCGCCGGACGGAGATATGGGCCGTCCTTCCGGCCGCCAGGCGGTCCGGAGGAAACCCTGAGCTCGTGTTCAGCGGTCAGCGCGGCGTGACCGAGACGAGCGGCCGGTCAGCGCGTGGCCGGTGAGCGCATGGCGTGGCCGAGGGAGAGGAGGAACATGTACTCCTGCTCGTCGGCGAAGCCGGGGCCCAGGCGGGTCAGGGTGTGGCGCAGGCCGTCGGTCTCGAAGCTGATCGCGGGCTGGCCCTCGATGGTGCCGAGCCAGAAGCGGCGGCCGCGGTGGTCGTGGGCCCGGCCGGGGGGCGGACCGCCGGCGGGCTCTCGACGGTCGAGGATGCGGCGCGGGCCGACGTGCAGCTCGAACATCTGCGGGGCCCGTGCTCCGGCGATCGCGGCGCGCTCGGGAGATCCGACGGAGGCGCCGACCAGGCGGACGCCGGGCTGCGGATCGGCGGCGGCGCTGCCGAGCAGCAGCGGGGCGCGGTCGAGGTTGAACTCGGCGGGGGCCGGGCTGGTCGCGGCGACCGGGGCCTCGCCGCCGGTGCCGGTGCGGACGAGCAGGAACAGCGCGAGGGCGGTGGCGCCGGCGGGGACCATGACGGCGGCGCCGCGAAAGAAGGCGCGCAGGCGCGACCAGCGGGGCGCAGCGAGCACCGGCAACGCGGGGGCTGCGGCCTGCTCGCGGTCGATGGCGTCGAGCTCGAGCAGGACCCGGGCCTGCAAGGCCTGCGGGGCGGCCGGGCGGGGCAACTTCTGCAGCGCCTGACGCACGGAGCACTGCTCCTCGACCATCTCGCGCAGGACCGGATCCTCGGCGAGCACGGCGTCGACGCGGGCGCGCTCGTCGGGCGGCAAGACGTCGTCGACGTAGGGCTGGATGAGGCCGATGAGGCTGTCGCTGGCGGCGGGTAGGGATGTCGTGCTCATGCGTGACCTCGCTTGCGGTAGGCGGCGAGCGACAGCGGTTCCGAGGATCGGGCGGCCCGCAGGGCGGCGGCGTTGGGGGCCGGCGGCGCGAGGCCCTGCTCGACGGCGGCGGGGTAGAGGAGGCCGTGCAGCAGGCGGCGACCGCGGTAGATGCGGCTCATCACCGTGCCGATCGGACAGCCGAGGACCTCGGCGATCTCCTTGTAGGAGAGGCCCTCGATGTCGGCGAGGGCGACGGCCATGCGGTACTCGTGGGGGAGCTGCTGCAGGGCGGCGTCGATGCGCTCGCGCATGCCGAGCTGGCTGAGGGCCTGCTCGGGGTTCAGCGTGTGGGCGGGCGCGGGGCCGCAGGCGGCGTCGTCGGTGGCGCTCTCGTGGTGGGCGGCGAGGCTGAGGGCGGCGGCCCGGTCGCGGTTGTCGCTGTGATAGCGGGTGATGAAGGTGTTGCGGACGATGGTGAACAGCCACGAGCGCACGCTGGTGCCCGGCTTGAAGCTGGCCCAGAAGCGATAGGCCCGGATCATCACCTCCTGGACGAGATCCTCGGCCTCGGGGCGGCTGCGGGTGAGTCGCAGGGCCATGCCGAAGACGCGATCCATCTCGGGGAGGACCGTGGCTTCGAAGGCGCGGCGAGCGGTGGCGTCCATGCGGGAGTGGGGAACCGGAGGGGGTATCGGGCTATTCCCGTGCGCTTTCTCGTGTCCGGGAGGGAGCGGCGGGGACGGCGACGGGCGCCCCGGCGGGGGCGCGCGAGTATGTTCCGTCGGCGATGACGGGCCCACAGCCAAGCTATCAGAGCCCCCTGGGGCAGCGCTACGCCACCGCGGCGATGTTGGAGAATTTCAGCGACCGGCGGCGGACGCTGCTGTGGCGCGACCTGTGGATCGCCCTGGCGGAGGCGGAGCGCGGGCTCGGGCTGGCGATCTCGGCGGCGCAGGTGGAGGCGCTCCGGGCGGCCCGCGAGCGCGTCGACTTCGGGCGGGTGGCCGAGCTCGAGGCGAGCCTGCGCCACGACGTGATGGCCCACGTGCATCACTTCGGCGAGGTCGCGGGGGCCGACGCGGCGAAGATCATCCACCTCGGCGCGACCAGCTGCTACGTGACCGACAACGCCGAGCTGGTGATGATCCGCGACGGCCTCGAGCTGGTGATGGACCGCCTGGTCGCGGCGATCGAGCAGCTCGCGCGCTTCGCCGGGGAGCAGCGCGCGGAGCCCTGCCTGGCCTTCACGCACTTCCAGCCGGCGCAGCTGACGACGGTCGGCAAGCGGGCGTGCCTGTGGGCGCAGGACCTGGCGCTCGACCTCGAGACGATCGAGCAGCTGCGCGAGCGGCTGCCGCTGCGCGGGGTCAAGGGCACGACCGGGACCCAGGCCTCGTTCCTCAACCTGTTCGCCGGCGACCACGCGAAGGTCCGCGAGCTCGACCGCCGGGTCTGCGCGGCGATGGGCTTCGCGGGGTCGATCGCGGTCAGCGGTCAGACGTACACGCGAAAGATCGACACCTGGGTGGTGTCGGCGCTGGCCGACGTGTGCGGCTCGGCGGCGAAGATGGCGACGGACCTGCGGCTGCTCGCGCACAAGCGGGAGGTCGACGAGCCCTTCGAGGCGAGTCAGGTCGGATCGTCGGCGATGGCCTACAAGCGCAACCCGATGCGCAGCGAGCGGATCTGCGGGCTCGCCCGCTTCGTGCACTCGCTGGCGACCAGCCCGCGCGAGACCCACGCCAACCAGTGGTTCGAGCGCACGCTCGACGACAGCGCGAACCGCCGGCTGGTCCTGACCGAGGCGTTCCTGGCGACCGACGCGGTGCTGAACCTGCTCGTGGATGTCAGCGCCGGGATGATCGTCCACCCGCCGGTCATCCGCGCCAACATGCGCGACGAGCTGCCGTTCATGGCGACCGAGAACGTGATCATGCGCGGGGCGGCGGCGGGTCGCAGCCGGCAGGAACTGCACGAGGCGGTCCGGCGCCTGAGCCTGGCCGCGGTCGCGCGTATGAAGGAGGGCGAGCCCAACGACCTGATCGCGCGCATGCACGCCGACGAGGCGCTCGCGCCCTTCGTCGACCCGGGGGGGATCGACCCGCGGCGCTATGTCGGCCGCGCGCCCGAGCAGGTCGACGAGTTCCTGGCGGAGACGCTCGCGCCGCTGCTGCAGCGGCACGCGCAGCGGCGCGGTCGCTTCGTCGCCGGCGTGAAGGTCTAGCGGCGTCGAGGCTCGCGCGCGCCCGCGGGCCGCGGACGCGCGCGGCTTCGAACGGCGCTCGCGCGGCTCGGGGTCAGGGGCCCGATGATATGCTGCCGCCGTGCAGTTCATGAGCAGCGAGCAGGATGCAGTGGCGGCCCGCGTCGTCGTCGCCGCGGAGGAGGAGTTCGACGAGGACGCCTTCGACCAGGAGTTCGAGGAAGACGACGAGGATGAGCTCGGCGACCCGCCCGCGGAGGAGGCCTTCGACGAGGATCCGCCGCTCGTGGACCCCGACGAGTCGCTGCCCCTCGGCGATGAGAGCCCCGGGGCCGCGGACGAGGACGACGGCGACGCGGACGAGGGCGACGAGGACGAGGGCGAGACGACCGGGCGCTTCCAGGTCTGAATCGCCTGTCCTCAGGGACATGTGGGCGCGGAGGCCGGGGCGGGCCGTCGGGTCCGTCAGGGCCGTCGGGGCCGTCGGGCGAGGCTCAGGCCGAGGTCGTCGGGCCGTCGGGGTCGCGGGCGAGGCTCAGGCCGAGGTCGCGGGCGAGGCTCAGGCCGAGGTCGTCGGGCCGTCGGGGT
>Ga0075152_10000718_pt1 | contig 24099 bp, 15 predicted proteins | sample JI61114C2DNA_FD_70964 | JGI IMG/M metagenome (GOLD analysis project Ga0075152, IMG submission 70964) | Wastewater effluent complex algal communities from Wisconsin, to seasonally profile nutrient transformation and Carbon sequestration -... | ecosystem: Engineered > WWTP > Effluent > Algae...
GGTCCACCGCTTCGGCAGATCGGGCATGGAAGTCCTGAATGCCGTCGCGGCGCAGTGCTTGGGTGAACTCGTCGCGATTGACGTAGCCAAAGCCTTTCCGGTTGAAATGGAAGGACAGCTCGTCAAGGGCGTGCTCAAAGGGGACCAGCAGGGCGTAGACCGGGGCAGCTTTGTCGCTGCACTTCCAAGGACCGACACAGCCGACATAGCCAGCCTTGTGGAGAGCTTTGGTGATGATGGTCCATCCAGCGGGGCCAGCCTTGAGTCCACCTTTGGGGGCAGTCCCCCGTTTGGCCTTCTGGCGGCATGCATTCGAGCAGTAGAGGGATGAGTTGCGCGGTGAGCGGTAAGTGGCCCCGCACTGGGTGCAGTTCCGCTCTCGGCCTGCGCTGGCCGGTTTCATATTCTCGGTAGTCATCGTCCTTTCGGAATTGAATCATGGTCAGGGGAAGGGGATGCCCCGCTGGGGACCATGACGAAAACCAGCGGGGCTAAAAGTGCCACTCGCGACTGAGGCACACGGGGATGGGAGTGGGTTAGAAGTTCATCACTCGTCGGACCTTGCCACGAGCTTCAAGCTCTTTGGTAAGTTCGGCAGCGGTGATGCGATCTTCGTCCACCTGCCGGACTGTCTCTGCGGCAGCCTTGCGCCATCGCGCTTCATTGAGCTTGATCTGGTTCACACGGCCCAGACGCAGTTGGCGAATCTGCTTGTCCAGCTGCTTACGGTAAGATTCACCGCGAACATAGTTTGGACTGCCGTCCGGCTTGTAACCCGTGATCTCGTCGCGTTGGTCGATAAGGCGCTGTATGTCGGCCTCGATACGCATAATCTCACCATTAGCCGCCGACTGGGCGCGGTTGACAGCGAGTTGGACACGGTCCTGTTGCGGCACACCGTTAATGGTTCGGGCGACGACACGGCCATCTGGGCCGTAGGTGATTGAGTTGTAGGATTCGGTGTTCACCTTTACGCGGCTACCGCTGCTGGCTTCTACCTCGCGGATAATGGATTGCCGCTCAGCGTCGAGCCTAGCCATTGCGGCCCTATCTGCGGCTGTCGGCTGAAGGCTTTCGGGGAGTTGGTCATACATTGATTGAGTGCTTTCATTTGGGGGTTGTGGGTGTCCACGGTTGGACTAGGCAGCTAAGGCCAAGACTGCCTCTGGGGCAGACTTAGGGGCCTCATCTTCGTCGTCGACCAAGCTGAAGAGGCTAAAGCTCTCGGTTGGCTTGGTGTACGCGATTTCGGTTATGCCAGGCGGGAGGTCGTAACGGACAAAGCCGCAGGGCAGGACTGAGCGGGTCGCTCGGATTGGGCAACGACGGATAGCTCGTATGACCTCTATCGGGAGAGGATCGAAACGATGTTGCTCAGATATGCCCTCGGTGGGGTCCGCTGGAGGAGGCCATGTCTGGCGAGAATAGACGATCTTGGCAGGTACTACGTGTTTTCCGATTTTGAAATCACCGACACTTCCGAAACGCTCGGAGATGATGTCAGGATCACACCACATATCGGCTGATGACACTTCTCTGAGGTGCAGCGGATTCATGCACTTGGGATTTGCGCAGGCACGGATTAGCTGGACACCCTTTTCGGGTTTACGCCCATGATGGGCGAGCCATGCCAGCCGTGAGACTTGCTGTGTGCCATAGGGCTGGGATTGGCTGCGCGGGACGTAGCCGGTCCCTTCTTTGCTAAACTTACCGGTCCAAAGAAGGCAGCCGGTGCAAGGATCGTATTGGCTTTCGGCTTCGAGTAGCTTCGCCAGCTCGTTGTACTTCCCTTCAGGGAAGACATAGGGCTTAGCGTGGGGATTGTGAAAAGTGATGATGGTCCTCCTTGCTCGTTCACTAGCAGGGCGGCACTGAGTGCAGTCGCCTCAGGGGTGATGCTGGGAATGAAACAGCCGCTAGGGCTGTCCTGTGGGATGTCGTTGGGGCAGACGTAGGGATGGTCCTAAGGATAGACCTAGGGATGATAGTCCTACTATCTCTTCCCTTCTATTTTATCCTACTAAGACAGTCCTACTAAGACAGTCCTACTAAGACAGTCCTACTAAGACAGTCCTAAGTATAATCCTACGTTTCGGTTCTTTCTGCTATAGGGAGGGTTTGATGAACTTTCCGCAGAAATCCTAGGGATTGAGAGCTTGTCTCAATTGGTCGTTTTGGTTCTTTCTGCTATAGGGGAACTTTGACGCACCATGTAGGTCGCTTCGAACGTTCCGGTTCTTCTTGCTATAGCGCGACTTTCGTGAACAATCCGCAGAAAACCAGCATTTTTCGATTGCGGTTTCGACAGGTGTAGTTCTGGCAGACGCTCAGATTAAACCGCCTCGCCGTCAGCCCGTTTCGATCACCCTTAGCGTGTCGTTTTGCGGAATAAGGTAGTTGCACCTCAGTTTGTCAAACACGACACGGTAAGAGCCATCGAAAGGCGCAGAAAAGCGTGCCTCATAATGGCCTGTTCGAGAGACCTAGCGTCTGCCTTTTTGGGGCTGGCTGTTTCTCTCTTCTATAACGCAACTTCGACGCACCGGAGGCGGCTGGTCTCTCTTGCTATAGGGGGCCTTTTATGCACTTCAGCATTAATCACCTTGGTCAGTCGATCAGATGTTCAATGCTCAGTTGGGGATAGGTGACCCGCTCCAATGCCTCCAGCTTCGTTCTCAGCGACAGCCCGTCCCCGTAGCCCTTCTTTGCGCCACCCTCCGAGCGCCGCGATAATGCAGCCGCAGTGCGTTCGGGAAGACCCGCCTCGCGCAAGCGATCTTCGAATCCGTGGCGGAATGAGTGCATGCCCAGCTTGCGTCCCTCAAAGCCTTTCGCTCTGACATGGCTGCTAAACCATGACGACAGACGATGGCCCACGCCTTGCTCAACCTCGGCTGGGAACAGATAACCAGAACCGCACTGCGCTGCGAACTGGGGAAAGCCTAGCCGTAGCAACTCAGGGTGAATTGGCAGGGTCGACCTAGCGGCTGCGTTTTTCAGCGTCCTCGCATCGTTGGGTATAAGCTTGATGACTGGGATACCCTCTTCAACGCTGATATCTTCGGCTCGCAATCCAACAGCTTCCTTCAAGCGGAAACCTTGAAATAGGCATAGGAGCGGGACCCAGTAACGGGCAGGGTGATCTCGGTTTTGTTCCCATGGGCGGTCCCAAGGAGCAGATTGGAAGAGCGTCTTTATTTGCTCAGCTGTGAAAGGATCACGCCTATCGGCATCGTCGACCGTGTCTTTGATTTTCAGTTTGTGGAACGGGTGCGACGTTAGCCAGCCCTCGGTGACTGCCCAGTTGAAGACTGCCACCACATGGACGATGTAACCATCATTCACAGTCTTAGTTGATAGGGGCGGGATACCCAGCGACTGGGCCTTGGCGATGGCATCACGGGCAGGGAGGTCACGCAATGTAGCCCTTGTACCCATACCTACGGGTAGCTGCTGTATCATTGCTACGAACTCCCGCGCATCCTCTCGGGTAATGCTATCGGCTGGACGTTCGGCGAACTCTTCGCGAAGCAACCTAGCGACAGGACCAAAGGCTCGTTTGGAGGAGGACGACCATCCTGCAGTCTTCGCTGCCTCATATGCGGTTAGCAGATCGTCCACTGTCCTTGGGGCTGTCCTTTGGGCGGTCTCTGGTAAGGCCAAAAGGTCTGCATCGTAGGGCGTGTATGCTGCATCACCTTCAAGCCCTGCGACAGCGGCGCGGTGAAGTTCCACAAATGCGCGCATCAGCATGCGCTGCGGGTATTCGGGTATCTGATCTTCACCGTCCAGAACGACACCCGCTTGCCGCGTCAATGTACGCCCGATGGCCAACACGGGGCCATAGTCGTTGCGGCCAAGCATTTCTTGCACAGTGGCCAGCCGTCCACGGGCCTCCCGTAGCAACTGCATGTGGTCCATCTTTGTCAGCCGCTTTGTGACGGTGAACGCCGGTAGCTGGCTGTTGAAGAAATCGGCAGCAAGCCGGTGCGCCTCCGTCTTGCTAAGCTCCCTTCGCGGCGTGGTACTCGCGCGGCTACGCGCTTCGTTGACCTTGGCGCGGAACTCAGCGGCTATCAGGGGTAGCTTATCAGCTGCTTTCTCCTTGTCCGTCTCTCCAGTAGATCGAACGAACTCATGACCGAGAATCGATTTGCAATCCTTTGGCCAGCGCTTGCGGACTTGCCAAGTGTCGGCCCCCTTGCGGCGTGACAGCGTAAACATTTCTCCATCTTCTCCCGTGTAGCAGTTTTGTGGTGCAACGGAGACAGAAGCTGTAGACATAATCCACGGTTTTGTAGCGTTTTCAAAGGGATGTATGGTGAGCCCTGCTGGGTTCGAACCAGCGACCTACTGATTAAAAGAATAATCAGTGGGTCGCTAAGCGTCCTTAACTGTCCAAAAATGGCAGAAAACCTAGACTCACCATCCATATAGTTCTTGATATGTTCACTAGTATCCAGTACAAAATGTTACCTAAGGTAACAGGTGATTTGTGTCAAAAAAAGTTGGTCTTACAGATGCCCGTATCGTTGGTTTATTACCACCGAAAATCGGACAAATCGAAATTACTGACTCAATCGTAGCTGGTTTGCGCCTGAGGGTCGGAGCGAGCGGCGTTAAGACTTACATCTTGCGAAAACGTATCGGCAGCAAGGTTCATAATGTGACATTGGGCAGGCATTCGCTGGGCTTTGGACTTGCCGCTGCGCGTCGTCGTGCGCGAGATTTGCTTACCGACATTGAGCAGGGACAAAGCATCCCCAAGCGGTCCGATCCCAATCGCGGGTATGCCCAGGGAATTGGCACAATTGGCGAGCTATTTGAAACATATTTGACGAACGAAGTCATAGGGAAAAAGCGAACTGCGCGAGAAATAGAGCGAGTATTTCGCAAATATATTCTTCCGGAAATGGGCGACCGGATAGCTGATACGGTAACCCGCGGTGATGTGACACGCTTCATCGAGAAGATGGCATTTGGCCGGGGTAAAGAAACGCTGCGTATGGCGCGGTCAGTGCATCAGCATTTATCGAGTTTTTATTCATGGGCGATGCCAAAGCTGGACCGATTGCCGGCTCATCCTTGCAGGGATGCATGGCGACCAAAAGCCTCTAAGCCGCGCGATCGGGTCCTGTCAGACTATGAACTCGGGCAATTATGGGATGCATCTCTTAGCGAGGGATATCCTTTCGGCACGGTGGTGCGCTTACTAATTTTGACTGCGCAACGCCGGGGCGAAGTCATCAATGCAGAATGGGATGAATTCGACTTTGACGCAAATTTGTGGACCATTCCTGGTAGCCGGGCGAAAAACGGAGTTGCCAACATCGTACCACTATCAGCTCAAGCCGTGAGTATTATTGAGGAAATACGAGGTTCATTTGCATTAAGCTCTTATGAGATTGGGTCGTCCGCCAACAGAGTTTTTCCAGCAATTGGCAATCCTGCTCATAGCACAGGCGGCATGCCCAAAGGGTGGCGACGGATAATGGCGGCAGTGCTGCGCGACACAGATCGTAACATATTGCACTTCACGCCTCACGACATCCGCCGGACCGCTGCTACCGGGCTACAACGCCTAGGCGTGCCGCTGGTTGTGTCCGAAGCGGTACTAAATCATCAATCTGGTGCTGCCAAAGCAGGGGTTGCTGGCGTATATCACCGCCATAAATATACTGTGGAAAAACAAGAGGCGCTAAGGTTGTGGGGCAATGAGGTTCAACGCATTGTCGATGCGCACTCTGTCGTCAAAAACCGGGGGACCTCTTGGATGATCGCGCAAAGCTAAACTCCGATCAACCGTCGGAGCTCGATGCGGCCCAGTCAACGCTTATCCGATCAAATCCGGCTTGTGTGCCTTCGATTATGACCGACTTCGCTTGGGGAACCTCCACATCAGCACCGAAGTCGAGCACCCAGATCTTTTTTTCGGATGTTTCGATTAAAAGTCCGCGACGGCTTTTGCGCAGATTTCCCGCTAACCTGATTCTTGCGAGCTTTGACACTGAATTTCCCCTAATCAATTTAATGCCCACCGGTTTAGAACGTTTCGCACATATTCAGGCGTTTCGCCATTCAGCGGAATTCGTCCCAACCGTGAAACCGCGCCAGGTCCAGCGTTATAGGCTGCGACTGCCAGATGCACCACGCCAAATCGGTCAAGCATCTGCCGCAAGTAGCTTGCTGCACCTTGAATGTTAGATTGTGGGTCAAAGCGGTTACGCACACCTAAGTCCTTTGCCGTCCCCGGCATCAGCTGCCCAAGACCAGCCGCACCAGCACTGCTTACCGCCGTGGGATTGTAGCGAGATTCTGTCCAGATCAATGCATCCAGCAGACCGTGGGGAAGTCCAAAGCGCGCTTCGGCTGCATGAACGTCAGCCAAAAAGGTCATCCGCTGGAAATTCGACTGAAATTTAGCAAATTTCTTGAGTTGTTGGGTGCGCTGGCCGCGAAATGCGGCGTCGGAGGCCAAAAACTGCGTTGTTGGCGGCTGGTTTTGTGGCGACCAATGGCCGTGCTCAACAATCTGAAAATCACCCCGGTCGCTGATTCGATACCCTTGTTCAACACGGGTATTGCCCGTTGACGGCTGATCCGATTGCTCGACAGTTTGTGCAGAAGGCGTGGAAGCCGCAGTTGGTGTGGCGAATACTAACCCAAGCCCCAATGACCCCAAAAAAAAGATATTCATTTTCCATTCCTTTTCGAAAACCTAGAAAAGAACATACAATGAACATTGACGGGACGGAATAGCTGTGGCTATGAAGAGAGCGGAGGCGGCGCTCGGTTGCAGGTAGCAACAGCAGGACTTCAGCATGCCCAACAGCCATTCCATTCTTCAATCTTCTCTTGAGACCCGAGCCCGTCAAATTGTCAAAGCCTTGGGCGGGCACTGGTCGCGCAAATCAGGCATGTGCCGTTGTCCAGCACATGACGACCGAACACCGTCGCTATCGGTTGGCGTCGCACAATCGGCAATATTGTTTCATTGTTTCGCTGGATGCTCGAGCGAGGAGGTGTTCGCTGGCTTTAAGCGGCATGGTATTCAGCCACGCGACCTGTTCGACGGTAAGGGCAGTGTGGTTGTGCCAGCTGAAAAGCCATTCGGACCCGACGCCAATGCTTTGAGACTGTGGCAGCAAGCAGTTCCGCTCTCACATACGCTTGGTGAGCACTATCTCGCCAAGCGTTCCATCTTCGTTCGTTCTCCTGAGCTGCGGTTTCTTGATCGAACGCCCTTGGGGCGCAAACCCGACGTCCGTTTTCTTCCTGCGCTTATTGCCGCTGTGCGGATGGATATTGGCGTTGTAGCTATCCAGCGCACATTTATAGATCGAGCCACAGCGTCTAAGGCAGATTTTTTCAAACCCAAGCGCGCGCTTGGCCAGTTGGGAACCGGTGCCGTTCGGCTGTCAGATCCTGTGGGTGGAAGGCTCGGGCTTGCCGAAGGATCGGAAAGCGCACTTTCCGCACAGACTCTTTTCGGAATTCCGTGCTGGGCAACGCTTGGAAATGAGCGCTTCGGAATGGTCGCGATTCCGGAAATCATTACCGAGCTGCATCTCTTTGTCGATGCTGACAAAGGCGGCGAACTTGCTTTGAAGCGCGGCTTGGATGCTTACACGAGGGAAGGGCGATGCATTATTCCGCACACGCCCGACCGGGCAGATCATGACTGGAACGATGAACTTAAGGAACGGCTTCGTATTCGAGCTTCGGCCTGACGACATGCGAGAGGGGAGGTGGCGCTTGCCCATGTGAGGCGCGATTGGCATTTCCGCGAAGATCGCTTGCCTCGATCAGGAGGCTTTTCCCATGAACCAGCCAGCGTTCAATCTCGACTTTTCACGAACCGAAGTTCCCGCGATCGCAGCAGCGCGAAGCCTAGCTGGTGATCTTGCGGCCAATATCCCGATCACGCGCAAGCATCTGTCAGAAACCTTTACGAGGTTGACCGGGGCAACCGACGCCGACAATCGCTGGTCACTGTCCGATACGCATGCGTCGGTTGAACTGGCGCAATTGATCTATTTGCAAGAGGCTCGAACTCTTTGCCCATCGAGTGACCAAAAACTGGCCTTCGAAGTGTTCGATCAGATCGAAGCGTTGACGCCCATCCAGTATAACCGCTCCGAAGAGCAAATCAGTTTCCAGCAATTCTCGACACCCTTGCGGCTCGCCTGGACTGCCGCACGTGCGGCAAGACTTTCAAGCAGCAACTTGACCCTAGAACCGTCGGCGGGAACCGGAATGCTTGCCTTCTGGGCTCGGCATTGCGGGTCTGGCCTCGCTCTCAACGAGATACATGTGCTGAGACGAGATGCACTGCACGTTTTGTTTCCTGATGTCGCGGTGTCGATGCATGACGGCGAGCTGATCGACGAGCTGCTCAATCCTTCTATTCTGCCTGACACGGTTCTTATCAATCCGCCATTCTCGGTTGGTCTGGAACGAGGCCAGGATGGCCGAACTGGCGCGCGTCATTTGCGCTCGGCGCTATCACGGCTTTCGCTCGGTGGCAGGGCAGTGGCGATAATGCCTGAATGGTTTGACGTGAGTGCCTTTTTGGCTCGCTGTCGCTTTCCTCTCGCGGTGCGGCTCAACGTGTCGATGGACCGCGCATTCGCGCGTTCCGGAACCTCGATCTCAACACGTCTCCTCGTTTTCGACAAGTTGGAAGATGATGCTCCTGCTATCACGGCGCATGTAAACGACGTGGTAAACCTTGTTTCTCTGGTCGATGCATTGCCTATCCGCAGCTGTACTTTAACCCGTCCCGTTCTGCACAGACCGCTTACCGCTTCCGTGCGCCTACTACCGCAAACGCATCGCCGACCGGTGGTGCCACTTCGACCGACACCGCGCGGCAGCGCCAAGCCCATTCTGCTAGAATTTGTGCCGTTAGAAGAACCGGCGCCGATTGCAGAACAAGTCGGACATTATTTGCCATATCGCCCCAGCCGACTTTCAATACCTCGGGCAGTGGCGCATCCAACACCGCTTGTAGAGTCGGTTGCCATGGGTTCGATTGCTGCGCCCGTTCCCAACGTTCAACCGATGGTTTCGGCTGACTGTCTTGAGCGCGGGCTGTTATCTGAGGCGCAGCTTGAAACGCTGATTTACGCAGCCAATGCATTTGAACGAGATTTGGCGGGGTCATTTCAGCCCGTCGACAGAGGTTGTGCGCTGACGCCGGACGCAGACGGCTATCGTTACCGGTGCGGATATTTTCTGGGAGATGCCACGGGCGCTGGCAAGGGCCGTCAGGTGGCGAGTGTCATCCTGGACCGCTGGTATCGCGGCGAACGCCGTCATGTCTGGCTTTCCAAAAACGAGACGCTTCTTGAGGATGCGCGCCGAGACTGGGCAGCTCTTGGCGGACTGCCTCTGGACATCCAGCCCTTGTCGCAGTGGAAACTGGGCGGCGCGATCAACATGCCCGAAGGCATATTGTTCGTGACATATCCGACTTTGCGGTCCGGCCGCGTCGATGCAACCCGGCTTGAGCAAATCATCGAGTGGGCGGGTCTCGATTTTGAGGGTGTCATTGCATTCGATGAAGCGCATGCCATGGCAAATGCTGCAGGCGGCGAGGGGAGCCGAGGAAAAGTCAAAGGCTCCGAACAAGGCGTTGCCGGCGTACGTCTCCAGAACATGCTCCCGCGCGCCCGTGTTCTTTATGTGTCGGCCACCGGGGCATCCGACGTCAACAATCTGGCTTATGCGACACGGCTTGGTCTGTGGGGATCGGAGACTGCATTTGCGACACGCGAGAAGTTTGTCGGCGACATTCGCGAGGGCGGCATTGCAGCGATGGAACTTGTTGCGCGCGATCTCAAGTCTTTGGGGCTCTATGCATCACGAGCTCTGTCATTTGCAGGTGTCGAATATGAAATTCTCGAACATGAACTGACCGATGCACAGATATCTGTCTATGACGCATATGCTGAAGCCTGGGCGATTATTCACGGCAATCTGAGGGAGGCCTTGGAAGCGACGCGCATCGTCGATGCTGATAGCGGCGATACGCTCAACAGCGGCGCCAAAGCCGCTGCGATGTCCATATTTGAGGGTACGAAACAGCGCTTCTTTGCGCAACTTCTCCTGTCGATGAAGCTTCCGAGTCTTTTGCCAGCAATCGAGCAAAGTTTGCGCGACGACCATTCGGCCGTGGTTCAACTTGTCTCGACTGCGGAGGCAATGCTCAACCGGCGGCTTGCGGACCTGACGCCTGACGAGCGCGAGCATCTTGAGATCGATTTATCCCCTCGTGAATATGTGATCGATTATCTCAGTGGCAGCTTCCCGGTTCGGCTCATGCAGATATTTGTCGACGAAAACGGCAACGCACGGTCCGAACCAATGTTCGATGCAGACAGCAATCCTGTACTATGCCGAGCGGCAATCGCTGCGCGGGACCGAATGATCGAGCAGTTGTGCGCTTTACCACCCATCGCTACTGTACTGGACGCCATCATCGAGCGCTTTGGCGTTGAGAAGGTTGCAGAGGTGACGGGCCGGACGCGCCGTTTAATTGTCGTCGCTGACGGCAGACAAAAAATCCAGTCGCGCACGCCGAAAGCCAATTTGCTTGAAACCCAAGCCTTCATGGACGGTGACAAACGAGTATTGGTGTTTTCCGATGCCGGAGGGACTGGCCGCAGTTATCACGCCGACCTCGATGCCAAGAACCAGCAGCGCCGCGTTCATTTTCTCTTGGAACCCGGCTGGCGGGCTGATGCTGCCATTCAGGGCCTTGGGCGCACAAATCGCACCAATCAGGCATCAGCGCCTTTGTTTCGGCCGGTCACAACAAACGTTAAAGGCGAACGCCGGTTCATTTCGACCATCGCCCGCAGGCTCGATAGCCTTGGCGCATTAACCCGCGGGCAGCGCCAGACAGGCGGCCAGAACATGTTCAATCCAGCAGACAATCTTGAAAGCAGCTATGCCAAGGATGCTTTGAACCGGTGGTTCGGATTATTGTATGAAGGCAACTTGAGTGCTGTCTCACTCGGAAAGTTTGAAGAACTGTCCGGCCTTACGATCTCAGCCAAGGACGGAGGCATGGTCGAAGATTTGCCGACAATCCAGCGCTGGCTCAACCGAATATTGGCGTTTCCAATCTTGCTGCAGAACATGATCTTCGATGAATATTTGGGGCTGGTCGAAGCGCGCATTGATGCCGCAAGGAGGGCAGGGACACTCGATCTCGGTGTCGAGACAATATTGGTTGAGCAATTCGATATTATATCCAACAAACTTTTGCGCACCGATCCTGCATCCGGCGCAACTACGCATCTTTTGGAAATAGAGATTGCACGAAAGCTCAATCCGCTCCGCCTTGAAGAAATAAGCCGACTTTACGATCTGCGCTCAAGCAGGATCAGAACGATGCGAAATTCAAAATCTGGTCGCGTTGGATTGCTGGTTCGCGCGAGAGGTCTGTTACTCGACAACGGCGAGCGCATTGAACGCTTTGAACTGATCCGCCCGTTGAAGCACGAATATATGACTTCAGGGCAGATAGACGAGAGCAATTGGAAATCAATTGGTCTGAAAAAATTTGAACAGGCATGGCGAGCCGAAGTGATTTCGGTTGCCGCAACACTCAAACATGACCGCGTATATCTGGCCACCGGTCTCTTGCTGCCAATCTGGGACAAGCTACCCACCGATTACGTTCGTGTCAGCAGGATTGCGGTTAAAGATGGAGCGTCGATACTTGGGCGGGAGGTTCCTCAACTTGATGTGCCCGAGCTGATGGCTGCGCTGGGTTTCAATTCACATGTTCATCTAAATATAGGTTGCTTGGCCGAGTTGGCACTGCGGACTGGCAAGCCGGTGCAGATCAAAGGACCGGAGAGGCTAATCCTAAAGCGATCTTTAGTGAATGGATCACAGCGTTTGGAGCTTATAGGATGGTCAGTCGACCGGCTGGATTGGTACAAAGCTAAAGGCTGCTTCACAGAGATTATACGCTATCAAACGAGGTTGTTTGCGCCAATCGGTTCTGCAACTGGAGTTTTAGAGCGACTAGCAGGATGAACGGCCTATCGATTGGCTGTTGAGGCAGCTCAGCATTGTCAAAGCTAGTGACCGGCGCTTGTCGCGATGCATTCTGTAGCCTGATTTCAGCTGCTTGCCTTGTGCCCCATTAATCGCAGGCTGCCAGGGCCAAATCAGAGAGCCGCGACAGACGCTCCAAATGGGCGAGGCCCTCAACCAGGCCCGCGCTTAAAAACACAAATGAAAGGTCACGCTCGGGGTCAAACATCCACATTGTCGATCCGCCTCCAACCGCGCACACAGCGCGATTGCTGGCACTGTAACCCATCGCCGTAATGGAATGGCCTTCGCCACGGGCGTACCCACCAAGAAGAGAGAAGTTCGCCACCATCGGCGGGATCTGACGGGCTACGCATTCGAAATCCCATGCATCATTTAGCATAGTGCCAGTGTGATTTTTGGCGGCATAATCGAAGAGAGCCGGTGAAATCAATCGATGGCCATTCGCTGTTCCACGACCTCGGATCAATTGTGTAAACCGATAGACATCCATTGTAGTGCCAAACGCATTCCCGGCAGGAACTTCGCATAGCTCACCATTCATTGGCGCGGTTAGAACAGCTACGACACCTGCGTTTGAAGGTCCGGTATACCGATCGCCGAAACTGACAGGCACTCTCCGCGGATCGTTTTCAGAATTGCCGAAATGCATGTCGGTCATTCCCAATGGTTCGAACAAATCTTCGCGGGCGATTTTTGCAAACGAGCGCTTCTTGGGATCGGTTAATACAAGAATTTGGCCGAGCAAACAAATGCCACCAAAAGAATTGTAATGGCATCGTGATCCAGGCGTGAAGGCCACTGGCTGCGCGCATAAAGCTGCGGTTAGCTTTTCCAGATTGCCAATGTCAGCAAGCGACATGCCAGGCAATGGCGCGAGCCCAGCATATGTTCCGCCAGTGTGAGTCAAAAGCATGTGAATTGTAATGTTCTGTTTTCCCAACGCGCCGAACTCAGGCAGAAGGTCAACGACCTTTGTATTTAGGGCAAACCGGCCTTCGTCGATTGCCATCAGTACGAGTGCGGCAGTAAACGACTTCGATAGGGACATCATCAGGTAACGGTCATCGGCTTTCGACGATCGGTCAGGAGCGGCAACTCCAAACTGCTGAGCATGGGCTATCTCGCCGCCTCGGGCTACGATGATCGACGCACCGATATTGACGCCGCTTTCAATGTCTCGCTGAATGCTCGCATTAAGCCTTTCGATTGCGACCGGGTTGAGGCCATTTTTGTCTATTTTCATATCAAATCTCCTGTCACCTTGACGGCGTCAACCTGCATGTATTTTTGAAAAAGCTTGATGGGAGGTTGATCTTCGCCCCCATCAGAATACCGAATTTAGCTATCATGACCGCAAATTTCCGACAACCCGCAAGGGCCTTTGGCCCCATAATAACTCTGAATGTCATGACGCAGGAAAAAGAATGAGTTCCGTCGCCCTGGTTAGGATAAGCGACGAAACATAAGGCATTGTCAGGGGAGTCATCAGTGCGTGATAAAGTCCCAAGTTTTGTGTTTGACAACGAGCAATGACTGATCAACGAATTACAGTCGTTCATGAAGGCGAAACACTCTGGTGTCCTGCACAGGATCGACAGGATAATGCCAATCTGAGCCGGTTTCAGAAATGGCTGCAACATGAAAAGGGGCTGTTTTTTCCAGACTATCTAGCTCTTCACTCTTGGTCTGTTAATGACCCAGAGGGTTTCTGGCGCAGCGTTTGGACCTATTTCGACATAACTGGGGATGGTGACTTTGTTGCAGCTGTTCAAGCGGAAAACGGAGTGTGTGGAGCCAAGTGGTTCGAGGGAGTGAAGGTTAATTATGCCGAACACTTGCTGCGCTTCGAGAAAGTAGATCCGGATGCACCAGCAATTTGCTACGCATCGGAAGAATCTGCACCGGCGAGCATCTCCCGTTGTGAACTCAGCGCTCAGGTTCGCAAGTTAGCAACCGCATTACGTGCCTTAGGTGTCAAGTCCGGCGATCGCGTTGTATCCTACATGCCCAACGTCCCCGAAACAGCGATTGCTATGATGGCTGCTGTGTCAATAGGTGCAGTATGGGCCTCAGCCGCACCGGAATTTGGCGCTCAATCTATCATTGATAGATTTGGACAGCTTCAGCCCAAAGTTGTTTTTGTGGCGGATGGCTACCGATTTGGCGGTAAATGTTTTGATCGTCGTGAGCATATTATGTCGGCGGCGGAACAAATTCCAAATCTATTAACAATTGTGTGGCTCCCGTTACTGGACCTGGAAATTCCCTCGAAAACGTCGGTACCTATTGTAACTTACCATAGTCTATTATCTGGCCCCGAAATCCCTGCGAAAGAATTTCAGTTTGAGCGCGTCTCGCATGACCACCCGCTTTGGATTTTATTTTCATCTGGCACGACTGGAGTTCCTAAAGCAATTGCACATTCCCACCCCGGGGTTCTGGCCGAACATTTTAAATCCATGGCGCTGCATTTAGATATTTCCCCTTCATCACGGGTGTTTATTCATACCACACCAGGCTGGATGATGTGGAATACCATTTTGTCGAGCTTATTGGTGGGCGCGTGCGCAATCCTTTACGACGGGTCACCAACCCTTGAGGGACCGAAAACATTGTGGTCGTTTGCGGAAGCTACGCGCTGCACGTTGTTTGGCGCTAGCCCGAGCTTTATACGGATCACGGGCGATGCGAACATAGTTCCAAAGAGTGAATATGAATTGTCGGCAATTGAGACGCTTCTGCTCGGCGGTGCACCTTCGGGCCCCGAAATCTATTCATGGATTTATGAGAACGTAAAGGACGATGTGTGGGTCTGCGCGCCGTCTGGAGGCACAGAAATAGTCAGCGCTTTTGTTACCGGTAATGTTACTGCACCAGTCTGCGCCGGCGAAATACAAGCTTTGGGCTTGGGGATGAACGTGCAAGTCTGGAACGATGAAGGCCAGCAGGTTTTTGACGAAATAGGTGAGCTGGTAGTAACTTCGCCGTTTCCGTCTGCCCCACTATTTTTCTGGGGAGATACAGATGGCCATCGCTATCATGAAACCTACTTTGAGTATTATCCTGGGGTCTGGCGTCATGGCGATCTTGCGAAAATGAACACCAGAGGTGGAACCTATATCTACGGTCGATCCGACTCAACGCTCAACCGCTATGGTGTTCGGATCGGAACGGCAGAAATTTATGCTATTTTAGCGCGGGTGAGCGAGGTGCGAGACAGCCTGGTAGTCTGCTGCGAGCACACAGATGGCTCGTATTACATGCCGCTGTTCATTTGTATGGAGGAAGGCGAGTCGTTAACCGACGAGCTCCGGTCCAAAATTGTCGGTCGCCTACGTCGCGAAGGAAGTCCTCGTCATGTTCCCGATGAGATCGTTGTGGTGCCCGCTATTCCCTACACAACGACTGGAAAAAAATTGGAAGTTCCAATCCGGAAATTGTTGATGGGCTTTCCTGCAGCACAGGTCGCCAGTTGGGACGCTTTGGCAGACCGGTCTGTCCTAGACTGGTTTCTTGCCTTTGTTGACCGGCGCGAAAAAGACACTCAGCAAAAGCTATGTGCGGGAGACAAATTATGAAATTGTATACTTTCATCCTCGACCACCAAGAGCGGGTCGGGGCAGAGTGCGATGAGGGCCGGATTATCGATCTGACTGCGGCGAGTGGCGGGGATCCACTTTTTTCAACGATGATTTCCCTCATAGAGGGCGGGGGTGTAAGCCTTGAAAAAGCCCAAGAAATCCTCGCGAGCTACAATGGGCAGCATTCATATCTTACCCGGGATGTCATTCTTGCTGCGCCAATCCCGCGGCCGCGCTCAATTCGGGGTTTCTCGGTCTTCGAGAAACATTTGCGACAGTCGGCAGAAGGCGCGGCCCGTCGAATGTCTCAGGCGTCGCCCGATCCAGAGGCAGCTTACCACCAAATCAAGGTCCAGATGAATCTCGACAAGATCCCGAGTCCCGGCTGGAGAGCAATGCCATGTTATTATTTGATGGATCACACCTGCGTGGCCGGACACAATACAATTGTTGAATGGCCGTCATATTCCAACTGGATTGACTACGAATTGGAACTTGTCGCCGTAATTGGTAAGCCCGGCAAAGATATTGAACCCTCCGACGTAAGTGACCATATTTTTGGCTATACGGTCGTAAATGACTTGAGCGCACGGGACGCGCAGATCAAGGCCATGGCAACCGGTCTCGGTCCTGGAAAGGGCAAGGATTTCTATAATTCAAACCCGATGGGCCCGTGTATCGTTACAGCAGATGAAGTTCCCGATCCTTATGCATTGCAGGCGAGGGTGTTTGTCAACGGCGAACAGTGGTCCAGCTCAGACGGGACGGAAGCTATATTCCGCTTCGACCAGTGCATATCTTATGCCAGCCAATCGCAAATGCTCGTTCCGGGAGATACGCTGACCACGGGTACGCTACCCAATAGTAGTTCGATTGAACTTCAAAAAGAAGTGAAGCGCGGCGATACAATTACATTCGATGTAGACGTGATAGGAAAACTGCAAGTTCAAATTGGTTAGTGATATAATGCGGAAACGATGTAATTTGATGCTCGCTGTTAAGCAACGTTTGTTAAATGAGTTTGGGCTGGGAGAAGCCACGATCACCAGTTTTGGATCGGACGAAACTCGATATCACGCGCCGGCTCGTCCCGGGGACGTTGTTTTCCTGCGCTTTCAATTGGCGAGCAAGTGAGGTTCCAAATCGCGTTCCAACTGCGGAATTGCTCGTCCGTCCAGCGAACGGGCCGGTTCCGACGTAACTATTCTTCTCTCGATATTCGAGAACATATTAATTCGACGTCGTTTTGTCGGAAAGCAAACTGTCAATGGCGAACAACAATAGACTAAATTTTTGACGTGTACGAACGGGCTTTGCAAGGGAATCACCGCTTGATACTAACTCGTCCGGTCATCGTGGCTCTTATCCGCGTTTCATCGCGATCAAGGGCAGGGCATTGCCCTATTCTGCAAATCGGAGTAATAATTTAGCGCCGTGCTCATGCTCGATATTGCCCGAGGCATGACTGTGTTGTAGACAAAGCAGTCGGTGGTGCTGGCCTCCGTGAAAGCTGCGGTTTTGTTCGAGTGACATGAACATACGACAAGGTGCGAGGAGTATTTGGATCGTGTCTCGTTTCGACATGGCACCTTGGATGAGTAACGAAGCGCGAGCTGAATTCGCCAGACTTGTAACGCGTCGTTCCTATTCCGCTGGTCAAACTGTGTACAGCCAAGACGACGACGGAGTGGAGATGTACCGAATCGCGAGCGGTTCAGTCCGGCTTTTTTCGCGACAGCTGGATGGCCGCGAAGCCGTATTTCTTTTTTTTGGTGAGAACGACTTCTTCGGGGTAAGCAGTCTTGTCGATGATGGACCGCGCCCCCAGACGGCCGAATGTCTCTCGACGGTTGAGATCGATGTTCTGCCGGTGCTCGCGTTCGACACGCTTCGCAGTCATCATCCGAGCTTTAGCGACGCCATGCTGCGCCTTCTCGCCAAGCAAATGCGCCTGGTTAGTAGCCATTACGCGCGAGCGACTATGGTGGCGCTGCCGGGTAGGATCGCCGAACGACTACTCGAACTTGCCGCGCCTGACAGCACGGATTCCGAGTCCGGTTATCTTTTCGTTCGACTCCATCAAGAGGAACTGGCTGCAATGGTGGGCGCGTCGAGGCAAAGCGTGAACAAGATTTTGCAAACATTCCAACGCAACGGCGTTATCCAAGTCCAATCGCGCGTGATCAAGATATATGACATCAGTGCACTGATGCGTATCACCATGATGGACTGAAGCTGTCGCCGAATTGACAGACATGTGCTTAGGCGCGTGCCTATGAGCGGACATGACTACAATTAACACAAGCCCAATTACCTCACCTTCTCTCGAAGATAAATGGTCTGTCGATGACGGACGTGTGATGATCAACGGAACCCAAGCAATCGTGCGCGTTCTGCTCGCGCAGAAAGCCCGTGACGAGCGGAAGGGCTTGAATACAGCCGGCTACATATCCGGCTATCGCGGATCGCCGCTCGGGAATGTGGACAATGTGCTATGGGCCAACAAAAAGCGGCTTGATGCCGCGAACATTACCTTCGTGCCCGGCGTGAATGAAGACATGGCGGCAACAGCGGTGCGCGGCACACAGCAAATAGAGTCAGTTCCCGATCCACTGTATGATGGAGTGTTTGGCGCATGGTACGGAAAGGGACCTGGCGTCGACCGAGCAGGCGATGCGCTGAAACATGGCAATTTCATCGGCGCACACCGCAATGGTGGCGTCGTAATATTTTACGGTGACGATCATGGAGGCAAATCGTCATCGCTTTCACACCATAGCGAGCAGGCGATGACTGCGGCAATGATCCCATCCCTTTATCCCTCGGACCCAGGCGAGGTATTGAGCTACGGGTTGCTGGCCTATGCTCTGTCCCGCTATTCTGGTCTTTGGATCGGCTTGAAGCTTGTAAATGAGGTCGCTGAGCAAAGTCTGACAGTTGATTTGAACCTTTCGGCGCCAGATGCGAGGCTCCCCGATTATGGCGAGCTCCCTCCGGAAGGCGTTCATGTCCGCGCGGGCGCGCTTACGCCTATGCGCGACGAGGAGTTGGTAAGTGAATATCGGTTGCCCCTTGTCGAGCGCTTCTTCGAGCTCAATCCCGTTGACCGAACGGTATTTCGTGCCTCTCACCCACGCTTGGGAATCGTAACTGCAGGTAAATCCTATAAAGATACCCTGCAGGCGCTTCACCTTCTAGGTCTAGACGAGGCAAGTGCGGCGGCATTGGGCATCTCGCTCTTCAAGGTAGGTTGCATCTGGCCACTGCAGCAGCGCACTATCGTTGAATTTGCACAAGGCCATGAAGTACTATTTTTTATCGAAGAGAAAAAGAGCTTCGTCGAACTGCAATCGGCCGCGGCACTGATCAACGCCGAGACGCGGCCTAAATTGATCGGAAAGCTCGATGAGGACGGTAGAAAGTTGTTACCGCTCGCAACTCAGTTGGAACCGTTAATGATTGCCAATGCGATTGCCGGCCGCCTGCGGCATCTGGGCATCAAGAGAGGATGGTCCGACAATGCTATAACTGGGCGTGGCCAATCACTTTCTGGAACAGTTCCCGTTACGCAACGCGTACCGTATTTCTGCTCTGGTTGCCCGCACAGCCGTTCGACCAAAGTACCAGATGGGAGCTTGGCAATGGCTGGTATTGGCTGCCACGTCATGACCAACTTCGTTAACCCGGCAAAGACACTGGCACCCACTCACATGGGTGGAGAAGGTGGCAATTGGATGGGTATGGCGCCCTTTTCGGGCACAAAGCATATCTTCCAAAACATGGGGGATGGAACGTACTATCATTCCGGCCTCATGGCTATCCGCGCTGCGATCGCCAGCGGCGTAAACATCACCTACAAGATTCTTTACAACGATGCAGTCGCGATGACAGGAGGTCAGCCGGTCGACGGCCCGATTTCGGTAGCCGAGATCGCCCATCAAGTGTTTCACGAAGGTGCGAAGAAAGTCATCGTGGTGAGCGACGATCCGGAGCAGCACCGCAGCACTCTGCTGCCGCCGGCGACGCGGATCGAGCATCGCGACATGTTAGAGGACGTCCAACGCGAACTTCGCGAGATTTCCGGCTGCACAGTGCTGATTTATGAACAGACTTGCGCGGCCGAGAAGCGGAGGCGGCGTAAACGCGGTACCTTCCCGAACCCGCCCAAACGGTTGTTCATTTCCGAGGCTGTCTGTGAAGGGTGCGGTGATTGTTCAGTCCAGTCAACTTGTGTCAGCCTGAACCCCGTGAAAACGGAGTTTGGCACGAAGCGGCGGATCGATCAGTCAAGTTGCAATAAGGACTTCAGCTGCCTTAATGGGTTCTGCCCCAGCTTCATCACGGTCCATAATGCTGAACCGCGCAACCGTACCAAGGTCGCGATCGATGCTGACCTGTTCAATGCCCTAACAGTGCCACCGCGCGCGGAATTAGGGGGTAATGGGTTCGCGATGATGGTGGCTGGAATCGGTGGTACCGGCGTCATTACCGTCGCAGCTGTCTTAGGTATGGCCGCCCATCTGGACGGGCTGGCTGCATCTGTTTTCGATATGACCGGTTTGGCCCAGAAAAACGGCGCCGTGCTGAGTCATGTCCGTTTTGCCAAAGATCCGATGCATATCCACGCTCCAAAGCTAGCCGCAGGGGATGCTGATCTTGTTCTGGCGTTCGATTTGGTGGCCGCGCTCGCGGATGATTCGCGTAAGTCTCTGGCACCTGGAAAAACCCGTGCCCTCGTCAACAGCGACATCACGCCAACCGTGGCGTTTCAGTTTGATCGTGACGCGATGATCGACGACCGTCTACTTATGGCCCAGATAAATTCGGTCGTTGGGAAAGATGCGGTCGAGACCATCGACGCCACTGGTATCGCGACCGCGGTCTTGGGCGACAGCATCGCAACGAATTTCTTTCTCGTTGGCGTCGCCGCGCAGCGTGGACTTTTGCCAGTGGGGATCGAGGCTATTGAGCGTGCGATCGAACTCAATGGCGCGGCAATCAAATTCAATTTGGAGGCGTTTCGGTTGGGACGTCTGTTGGTGGTCAACCCCGACCAAGTTACAGCTCTTGTTCCTCCTCGTCCGCAGCCGCTCGCGCAGACATTGGATGCAATCGTCGAACGGTGGGCGCGTCACCTCATCGTCTATCAGGGGTTGGTTTTAGCGGAGCGATATCGCACAATAATCGGCCAACTCATGGCGCGGGAGGCGACGATTGGGGATGGTGGCGACATTGTGACCCGAACCGCCGCTGCCCAATATGGGCGAGTGCTCGCTTATAAAGATGAATATGAAGTCGCGCGGCTGTTAACCAGTGCTGAGCTAGCAAAAAGCTTGAACGAGGCGTTTCAGGACGGCGCTCGACTAGAATATAATCTCGCTCCGCCGATCCTGGCTGGCCGAAAGATAAATGGTAGGCCTGCAAAGCGCGCGTTTAACGCTCGCACTTTACGCCCTTTCTTGAAAATCCTCGCCCGGATGAAGTTCTTACGCGGGTCCTTAATCGATCCATTTAGCTATACTGGAGAGCGTCGCGCTGAACGAGCATTGATAACGCATTATGAGGACCTAATTCGGATTGTCGTAAGCACGCTGAACCAAGATAATCGTGACGATGCGACCAAATTGCTCGGCCGTGTTGCGATGGTACGGGGCTATGGCCCGGTGAAGGATGAGGCCTTGATCGGCTATTTCGCCGAGATTGCCACACACCGCGATGCGTTCAGTAGCGGGGCCCCGCTCACAAACGGCTTGGGAGTAAGGACCGCAAGCACGGATACCAATAACGTTAGGGAGATATAATGTCACCGATCTGCGTCGATGATTATCGCATGCTCGCCCGGCGTCGCCTACCGAAGTTCCTATTCGAGTATATCGATGGCGGATCGTACGGCGAGAATACCCTTCGAGCTAATGTTGACGATCTGCGAAAGATTGCGCTGCGGCAGCACGTGCTAAACGACGTATCGTCTATCGATCTGTCTGTCTGTCTGTTCGGCCGGACTTTTTCCACGCCTTTCGGGTTGGGGCCGATCGGCTTAGCTGGAATGTATGCACGGCGTGGCGAATGCCAAGCGGCAAGGGCGGCGGAGGCGGCAAATATTCCTTTCTGCCTTTCAACGATGTCAGTTTGCACGCTGGACGAAGTGGCTTCTTCGGTTGATCGCCCGTTCTGGTTCCAACTTTACATGTTGAAAGATCGAGCTTTTGTAATCGACATGCTGGCCCGCGCTTCTGCCCTTGGGTGCGAAGCGCTTGTTTTTACCGTTGACCTCCCCGTGCCCGGGATGCGGTATCGCGATTATCGGTCGGGCCTGTCGGGTCAACCGGGCTGGCAAGGCGCAGTTCGACGCTATGCTCAGGCAACGATCCGGCCCGGTTGGGCTTGGGACGTCGGCATCAGCGGTCGTCCGCACACGCTGGGCAACATCGCCCCCGTCCTCGCCGGGAAATCAGGTTTCGAGGATGTGCTTGGCTGGGCGGGCAGGAATTTCGATCCCTCGGTCACATGGAAGGATATTTCCTTCGTGCGCGAGCGGTGGCCTGGTCCGCTGATATTGAAAGGGATATTGGAGCCTTCGGACGCCATTCGGGCGGTCGAGGTCGGAGTCGACGGATTGGTGGTCTCCAATCACGGAGGGCGTCAGCTTGACGGTGCGATCTCGACGGCGCGCGCGCTACCAGCTATCGCACGTGCCGTGGATGGAAAATTGACAATACTCGCTGATGGTGGCGTGCGATCAGGTCTCGATGTGGCTCGGTTGATTGCACTGGGTGCTGATGCGGTGCTGTTAGGGCGCGCATGGGCCTATGCTTTAGGCGCAGGGGGGAAGGCCGCCGTTCAGCAGATGCTGAGCCAGTTTGAGGCCGAGCTTCGGGTGGCTCTGGCGCTGACAGGCGTTGACCGCATTGGCAAACTTGATTCGTCGTTTGTGGTTCGGGATTCCGCGCGGATATGATCGTGCCAGTTCAGTCAGATGCGTCGAGACGGTTGGCTAACCCGGTCTGTTGCCCGACCATGGGGCTGGGGGAAACTGGAAGCCAGTGCAAAGGTCAGCGCACAGCCTTGGAGCTGAGTGAGTCGATAGCCGTGTCGAAATCTGTCAATCACCGTCGCAGATTTGAGGCCACGAAGCGTTCGTAGGCTGTTGGTCTATCCCGCGGGTTCGCTTAATCGTGCCGGTGATATACATACAAGTTAGGAACACACTATCAGATATGCCGGACTCGCAAAAATGCTGACGTGGCCATCGAATCGTGGCCAACGGAACCCTGACATCAGGGTATCTACATCGGGATGCTAGTGAACATTGATCAAGTGCACGCGTTTAGCGTAGTCGGTCTCGCGAACTTCGAGTATACCGTTTCCCACGACATATTCGCGTGGCTGACGATGCCGCCATGATCAATTAGAAGCCCGCAAACAGAATTGTCGTTAATTGCTTGGCTCAGGTTCAGCCACTAGGACTGGGCGGGATTCATAATAGGTGAAGCGCCATCCGGCAGAAGTCTTGCGAAAACCTAGAATTAGATCACCTAAAGCCTGGGGCATGGACGGAAGTCGGCCAGGCAATAGGTCGCCGGCCAACTTGGGCAATCGATAGAGCATCACATAGGCGCGACCGCTTGCCGTCTCTGGCCCGTCTGCAGCGATTACGGCATTGCTGATGATGTGGCGAGTTAAGACTTCACCCGAACGCGAGAGAAAATAATCCTTTAGTGCCTTTCCCGAAATATCTACGTTCGAGACCACCAACTTTGCATCTTCGGAAAATAGCTCGACAGCTGCATTATTATCGCCACTGTCCAACGCCCAATATAATGAAGCCAAAAGCTCGCCACATTCAATTTTGAAATCACTTTGATCGATCACAACCGTCTCCAATCTGCTTAAATCTCAACAGTCGCGGTAATTACTTTCAGCGCCGATGTCGGCCGGTCGCGGCAGGACCCTCACGAGAACCCACTTAACTAAGCATAGTCAGGGCATGCCGCGATGGCAAGGCCACGGACACCCGAGAACAACTGGAAGTTGGCGAGGCGACCGAGGTAAACAGGTTATAGTTGATTTGTGGCTTCGCCGTTACATCCACTCAGTGAGAACGACTGTTGCGAGAGTATCGCTCGATTTCGCGTTCGTTTGACCCGCATCAGCGACATGCAGGCTTGAGGCATCTTAATCATCCGCATCATTCAAAGCGCGATCTCCGCAACACACTGCCATCAAAACGCATGGACGAAATCGTAAATCCTTATGACGGCGTAAGCGTGCACTCATCTAATTTCTCTTTCGATACGTATAATCAGGAAAAGAACGTCATGAAAACAACAGATTTACGGCGATTGCGCAATCGCGATTATTTCGCCTGGTAGGTCGCGACATCGGCTGGCGGAGTCAGTCGTGCAGCAATGGCGCAGGCGGATATGACCGGATAAAAAAA
>Ga0075152_10000719_pt1 | contig 24084 bp, 36 predicted proteins | sample JI61114C2DNA_FD_70964 | JGI IMG/M metagenome (GOLD analysis project Ga0075152, IMG submission 70964) | Wastewater effluent complex algal communities from Wisconsin, to seasonally profile nutrient transformation and Carbon sequestration -... | ecosystem: Engineered > WWTP > Effluent > Algae...
TAATCCATCAACGATTTCAACTGTGAAATGTCGACTCCTCCCTTCGAAGACAGTGTCTCCTGTATAGCGTGGACTCCGGCCATAGCGGCAGGGACCAAACCAACAATGTTCGCAGTCGGAACATGGGACGGCTATGTTAGGATCTTCAATGTCGAGCAAACTCAGCAGGGGAGTGTCGGTATCGTCCAGAAATTCTCAATGAAGCAAACAGCACCAGTCTTGGGGCTTGCTTGGAATGGTCAAAACAATGGGCTGTTTGCAGGATGTGCTGATAACTTTGTTCGAGCGATTGACCTAACTTCAAGTAAGAGCATGGACATGGGGAAGCACAACTCACCAGTAAAGGATGTGTTCTTTGTCCCATCACAGAACATGGTTATCTCAACCTCCTACGACAAGAACATTAACTTTTGGCAGATGGGTAATCAGAATCCAGTCTTCAATATGCCTCTCAACCATAAGGTATATGTATCCGACTTCGTGTTCCCTATCTTTGCTGCTGGGCTGTCCGATGAGAAGGTCTTACTGTTCGACATCAACAACATCAACAAGAAAATACTACTGGACTCGCAACTGGGAAAGGAATCTCAGATCCAGTCGGTCGCCATCAGCCCGGACTGTTAAACCTTTGGTATTGGGAGTATCGATGGCCGCGCGAATCTCTCAGCTTTGGTCAAAAACCCAGCTGGAGACATCAAACTGGTACAAATTGGCTTATGCAGAATAACATCATGACATTCAAGTCCAACAAGATCGATGAAGGAGGAAAATCAGTTCTCTATCCAGTCAATTCTGTGGGATTTAATCCAAGAAGCAAGAATTGGTTCTTTACTGCTGGAGGTGATGGATACATGCAACTTTGGGACTACTCTGCACGAAACAAAATCAAGCAGATCGGGTTTGCTCGTACCCCGATAAGCTGTGCCAAGACTAGCCCGACCGGAGATATGATCGCATACGCCCTCGGTAACGACTGGCATATGGGTCCATAGGGGATGGGTCAGTGGAAGACCAAGGTGTGTGTGCACTACGTGAAGGATGACGAGCTGAAATTCCTCAAGTGATTCAATGAAAATACAGTCTCAACTCATAATTATTACACCATGAATTATCTTCAGAGGACTTGGCTGAAAGTACTCGGGCCGGTGACAGGCTTCATCAACGAGAAGCTGGCTAAGCGTTCGGGTACGCTCAACCAATCACGTAGGACTCTTGGGCAAGTTGGGGCGCTTCTTCGCCATCGGTCCCCGTGAATTCGGCTACCATCCCACCTCTAAAATATTCGCATACACCAATCGACTCTTCCTGTAAGGTATAGGCTTTATGCTCCACCGCTATTCCGGTCTCAAGTATTCAATGTTCAAATTAGGTCTGCCACCGGCAACGGATACCACATGATGCGACCATTCCGCACTGTGGGGTTTGTACCAGCCATTCTAGCACTACTCCCTTTCATCTTCCTCGCCAATTCGAACGGCATCTTCGAGCAGGAAGAGTACATTGATTAGTTACAGCAGAGGAACTTCTCTGGACTGGCTCATGAACAAGCAGATGACTGGAGTGCCAGGAAACGCACTGAATCACAGAGTGTCTGCTCACTTTACCGAGATCAACAATATCTATGGCGTCGAGATGGCTAAGAAGGTACTTTCTCTCATTACGCAGTATTCAAAAGTGGCTGATGAGTTGGCGACCGAATACAACCTCGCATCCTTGGAGGATCGTCGTACTCGATTCGCCCGTCCTGGATACCAATATGTTCCTCTCAGCAGCGCCCCCGACGGCAAGTGATTGCTCCAGAACAGAGACAGGCTTTATCAGCGAACTGCGTCGGCAGTATATTAATAATTCATTTGTTAGTAAATGATCGCTGACGAGTCCAAGTACCGAGACTTTTCGCACAAGGTACGAAATGTACTGAGACTCTTGAAGTGCCCAAGAGTGGTCCTTGACGAGAATACTGTTGTTTTCATGAAGGAACTAGCGGCCAGGTCTGAAGGTCTTCGAGCAAATAAGACGCTTGCAGACAAATACCAGATCGAGCAGCTTATGATGAGGGTCCAGCCCGCTCTTGAGGGTCGAGAACTCTCAGTTTCGATCTCAAGTATACCAAATGTTAAATGTAGAGATCAGCGATGATGCGCCTCCTCGCTCTATACCCAACTCTGTCGGAAGTTCGGGTGCCGAAAAACTCGAGCGAGAGCAGTCTTCTTTGAACGTGGACGACAGTAATAAAGAGCCTTCTGAGATCAGCGAAAACGAAAACAAAGGAAGATTGGACCAGTTTACCGAGTTCTGCCGTAAGAATGAAAGCAGGCTGCTTGAGGTGCTTGCAATTAACAAGAATTTGATCACAGACATGGAAGGAGCTGATGCTATGTACGTGGTCGGGTCTAGCGAGCCGAGAGAAATGAAGAAAATCATCATGTGCGGTTATATGAGGTACGATGCGACAGAGATAATTAACTTGAACCAGAACCCCAAGGACTTCGAATCCTTCATTAACTCACAGCGTTATCCTATTGCAATTTCCCGAATCCTCTCCGAAACCGAAGAACTTAGCGGTGCTTTTCTACACTCCATAGCTAACCTTACGACCGACATTAAGCTTGGTCTGATACGACGAGGCAACAGACTGCTGATGTTCAAACTCACCAACACAGGTCTTGAGACCCTAAGGAAATGCGCTCAGAAAGCCCCACATTCACATGGCTGGCACCAAACCAGTTCAGAGAATATCACCTTCTTTGACGAGAGCCAGCTGGCGAAATGTGTGGGTGAACAGAAGGAGATGCACACCAAGATAATCCGCAGAAACAACGAAATCAACAGTGTCATCAGAGTGGTCCCAGGTGTGCAAGTCAGTGAAAAGATCGAACCGAAGAATGACAACTTCAAGTTCACCGAGAAGTTTTACTTCAGTGCTCAGAAGTACAATAAATGGCCATTTTTGGTGCTCATTCCAAATGAGGCAAACGTGCTGGCTTCCATTCATAAGATGGACAAGCTTGAAGATGTGATTGAGCAGTACCGGGATCAACGAGTAGTTATCTGCTGCAAGTCACCCAAGAGCATCCCAGGAAACTTCAGCAGAGCTCTGCTTCAGATGAAGAATGCAATTGCCTGTGCCATCTCAATCAGAATCAAAGGTAACTTCTTCCTGCTGTACAAGCTGGCACCACAGGCGACTGAAGACAAGATCACAGATGTGGTATGGGACGATGTCGAAGGAGGAAAGCAATCTGCCATCTACGAAAAGATCTACACGTATTGCGCAACGACAGCGAAGTAGTTCGAGATGAAGCAAGTAAGTATTACAGACATCAATGCCGAAAGCTGATAATTTTGATGTCAAACCACATTCCATTTCTTCAGTTTCCTGTCGTTGACTCCAACTGTCGTGACAAAGCGTCCGTTGCTCAGAACTGCAGCCACTCCGTTCGGTCGATTCCAGCTGGTCATTCCTTCGTGTGCTCTCCAACTCAACACAGTCGATTTCCTTCGAATGTCGAACACTATCGCATCTCCTCTTCGATTTCCAAGCATAATTTATTGACCGATGTTCAGGCACGTAATGGCTTCTTCGCCTATTTCGCAGTACACAGGGTCTGGCATCCGCAAATCAAGTATTGTTAGAACGTTTGGAAACCCGCCTACTAACATTGTATTGATGTCGATGAGACTTGAGGTGAGAGGAATGCCTCTGAGTTTGTATGCTTTGAGCATCTTCATTGACTCCACATCGTAGAACTTGTACGACCAATCTAAAGCTCCAAGTGCGAGTCTTTTCTCTCCCGGTATGAACTTGAGGTCAGTCAAGCCTTCCGATTTATGAAGCGAATACTGTTCCTTTTCTTTATAGAGATCCCAAATCTTCAGATCTTGCGACGAACAGCTTCCAACTATCCTTGTATTGAGCTTATCGACCGCTAGAATCTTACCTTCGTGGCCTCTCAGCTTCAGCAAGGTCTTTGCGTCAAGATGTGAATCATTGGTGACATTTAGAATGTGTAGTTCACGGGAGACTGCAACCATCAGTTGCTTTTAGGAAAGAGCGCAGACCTGTTCAAGTGTGTTGTTGAATTCTATCTCTTTCAGCAGATCCAGGTCACGGCTGATTATTCTCAGCTTCTTATCGTAGCATGAAGTAAGGTACAGTTCGTTGTGCTCTATCGCGCTGCTGATAAGGGACTCGAACTGGATGCGGGATTCGTTGCATTGGTGGGCCTCAGATAGTGACCTCCCTTCGCTAGGAGATACACGATTAGTTGGCTCGCTTCTTCCGGATATCCTTGAACCAGCCGAGGTCAGATCAGGAGGCTCTGGAAATCCTTGTTTTTTATCATTAACGAACGAGACTAGGAAGTCCTTGATGAGGTTTGCTGTTTCATTGAGCAGTCTTTGGGCATTCATCAATTTGCGGGCACTCTTATCTGCGTAGTTTTGCTGAAGGGTGCCACCTTCGTGCAGCATCATGACAATCTCGAAGAGGTCGTTGGGAACCTGGAAGTAGTTGCCGCTTATTCGAAGTGATCTTAACCTCGCAACAGTGTCGTCTTCTTCAGCAGCAAGCTCTGCCAGAATAGCCTCTTGTTTTGATTCCACTGCTTTTCGTATCGATTCAATGGCACGCTGGAAATACTCATTCGTCATGGCGATCTGTTCCTGAACTTCCTGACGACTCTCCGGTAAAACTGTTTGACCGAGAACTTCATCGATTGCTGAATCCACTTTCCCACGAAATCGCCCAAAGTCCAGCCAGAGTATTTGTCTCAAATTAGCAAGAAACACATGTCCGTGATCACACAGGAGACACATTCTTCGATCGGCACACTCACTATAAGTGCAGATTCGTTCGGCAGGGCTCTGGTGCTCCTTACAGCGCATTCCCTTCATATTTCAAACAGAGATTATATAAGTACAGTCATTTACGGGTAGTGAACTTGCGAAGTTGTTGGATTTCGTTGTGGATGTCAAGAAGGCGTTTAGCGAGCGCTTCCAGCCTTCGTTTAAGCTCAGGCATTTTGGCTAGCTTGCCTTGAATCATAGTCTGCTTTTCTGCTGATACGGCCGAGAGAGCATTAAGGTCTTCTGCCTCACTACTTAGAGTCCCGAGTAGCTCCGCGACTGTGTTCTGTAGCTCCAACAAGCCTTCAACATTGATGCTGAGGCCCTCCTATAACCGACTAACGAGCCCGGTAAGAATGAGTTAGTTATCCATGATAAGATTATGGCAGATCAGTTGATTATGTCATATCCAGTCTGCAGTACTAGAGCTTTGGAAAGGATCTCACCTGATTCTCCTCCCTTGCGAATTTCGGGTAGTACCACCCAACATTCTTCCTTGGGCTTGATGAAGCCATCGAACGGGTCGTGCTTGAGAGGATTAAACAGGACCTTCTTGCCGATTCCTGCTATTTCCAGTTGAAGTGGCGGATCCGAGATCACGCATTCGAGAAGCAGCTGACCCATTTTAGCCAAAAAGCTGCTCAGTGTATGATTCATTTCTGCTGACTATCCACCAAGCTTGACTTGGTTCTGCAGCTCTTTAACAATGGTACTGAGCTGTTCAGCATGAAACACCTTCTATCCGATCTGTAGGAAATGAGCCTGGAAGGACTTGCGAAGCACACTCATAATTGGCCCTTCGAGGGTGGTGAGGCACCCGACATTCTGAAGGCTACTAAAGGCAGGTTGCGTATAGTTGTTGATTGTGGCTTGGAGTCTCGAAAACGCAGTTGCGAAGAAATAGAGGATACCCTTCATGTTTAGTTCAGGACAGAGAGCGTCGAAGAACAAATCTAAGCAGTCATATTTGTAGAATTCGACTATCTTAACTGTGAGTTCAGCTTGCATTGGGAAACTCGAGCTGGTATTCGAGAAGCCGGGAATCATTTGACGAAGGTTCGACTGAAGGTTCATCACCTCTTCCTGCAGAGTCTTGTTTTACTTTGCCAGTTGATCTTTCTATCGCTTGGCAATCGACAGTTTATTCATCACAAGCTTCATGCGACTGCGAAGTTCTCGGATTTCGGAGGAGTCAGAGTGTTTCGCCACGGTCCAGTCTTCCTCATGCTATTCGTTCCGCTGCTTGTGCAGATTCTCATCCGCACGGAGTTTGGTCAGCTCTGTAGGTCGTGATTTGATTTCTTCAGGCACTAACGGAAACTTCCCGCGTGGTTCTTCGTAACGAGTGCGCTCTTCCATTCGCGACCTAAAAGCCATAACTGACAGTGATTTAAATAATAGATTACCGTTGAGATTCAAATGGCTCTTCTCAAGGAAGACAGCGCCCATACTCACATCATCGCTATAGACTTCGGAACTGGAGCTTCAGGGTACGCTATCGCTCCTCGCCATCTCGATCAGGAAGGCAAAGTGAGGATCGAGGTGTTTAACCCCTGTGATGACACCGATGACCAAAAGACGCCTACAGCTATCCTCTTCGACAACGACCAGCAGTTTCTGTAGTTCGGCAGCGAAGCCTTGAAAAAATATGCCGAGTTAGTGGAGGAGGGGGACACTGCATTGTTATTTCAGAACTACAAGATGCACCTGCTGCACATGCATTCCTCTGCAAAGTCCATGGACGGAAGAGAAATGCCTCTGATGCTTGTGATCAAGCATACCCTCAAGTACATTAGCTAAAAGGCATTGAGTCGACTGAAAGAACAAGTTGGGAAGGTAGTGCCTGCCAAAATCCGCTGGGTATTGACTGTTCCGGCACTGTGGAGCGAAGAGCACAAACAGTTTATGCGTAAGGCAGCATTCGAAGCTGGAATCGTTGAGAGTACCAATAGTTCGAATCTTCTGTTGTGCTTAGAACCAGAAGGAGCCTCAATTCAGTGCCGAGAAGACGCAGAAGAGACGGTGAAGTGTCAAATGGTGAAGGGTAGCGTTGTGATGGTGCTAGACTGCGGAGGAGGTACTGTCGACATTACCGTACATAAACTGATGTGTGAACTTAACGAGAGGTTCCTGTGCCAGGAGATCATTCCTTCCAGTGGTGGATGTGAATGGGGCTCACGATATGTGGATATCTACTTCGAAGAATTTATGAGGGACTTCCTTGGGGCAGAACATTTCAAGCTTTATCTCCAGAATGCTTTGGCACGGTTGGATATTCTCAAGGACTTTGAGATACTGAAGCGGAAGTTCAAAGGATCGAAGGAAGAACGATCTAATATAAAGTTCAGCTATCTGGGAGAGTCATTGTCTGCGAAGAAACTCCAAGAGCTCGTGAAGGCTCACAACGAAAAGCATCCAGCAGAGTTTCATCTCAAGCTCAAAGGAGCTGCGAATGTTGAGCTTCCAGCTGCCTTAATGGCCTCATTCTTCCAAACCCTCTTCGAGAACATCAAGAACAAGGTCGATCAGCTCATCAAACAGGTGGAATCCAAAAAGGAAAAGGTCAATTTCATTTTTATGGTGGGTGGTTTTAGTGAATCTCCATTTCTCAAGTCCGAAATCATCAAGAGATTCGAGTCAAGCCACGTCCAGATTTTGGTGCCCCGAAGGCCTCAAGTGTCCGTTGTAAGAGGCGCTTGCCTGTATGGACTGAACCCTCGCTCAATTTCATCGAGAATCGCCAAAAAGACCTACGGAATAAATACTCTAACAGCTTTCGATCCCGAAGTGCATCCAGAGGATAAGAAGGTAATTATTGAGGGTGAGGAATTCTGTGAGGACGTGTTCGATGCTTTCGTTCGAAAAGGAGACTCGGTGAGCGTGGATGAGATCCATACAAAGATCTACTGCCCAGTTCGATCTCGCCAGACAATAATGCGCATAATCTTCTACGTAACTGACCGCAGGGAGGTCGACTATATCGATGAATAGCATGTTAGTCAGCTGGGAGAGCTCAGTATAGATATTGGCAAGACCTTCCAAAACGTTGAGGATAAGACAGTTAAAGTTACACTGCTTTTCGGCAACACTCACATATACGCCACAGCTACCAACAAGTAGGGAACCGAAATCAAGAACAGCGAGTTCAAGTTTTAATTCAACACATGACCATCGAATGAATGCATAATTTAGTCTCAGAGCCCTTTGAGGCGAGGCCGATCGGTGCCTCCTCGTTCGTTTAGGCGTTCCTTTAATCGAAACACTAGCTCTCTTTTATCAATATGCGGTTGGCGTTCAGGGTTCATTCTGTAGTAGATCGAGACGCCTTCGAGTATTGTTAGTTCTTTTGCTTCAGTAAGCAGTCCGAGTAGAAACTCAGCCAGGTCAAGCTTATCCTACACCCAAAGCCCATCAGGTAGGATCTTTCGCAGACGAAATAGTTCAATCATTTTGGCGTAGGCATCTTCGTGGGGAGGGGTTCGATTGTTTTGCTTAGCCTCTTTTTTAATCATAAAACATTCGAGCAAGTGCTCCCACACCTCTTTGGTGATTATCCCTTTACTATTGGCTCGCACGCTCAATGCAGCTTCGATCAACACTGCAACCGAGTTTCCCGAAAGGTCTACATCAATGAATGCTTACGGCAGATCTCTCTCAGTGTCGTCTCCAAGTCAGTGCTGGAAACAAACTGCTATAGCTTCTTGTCTGCTGCTCTAAACACCATCTCAGGCGTCAAGGTGAGCACCTCGCAGGCCTTCAGAAATTTTTTGATTGCAAAATCAAGGACGTAGTAGTTCCTGGCTGGATGCTTCATCAATCTGCTTTCTTGATGGCTCAGCTCGGCCAGCGTAACTTCCTTATCTGCAACTCCGTACCTTCGAGGATCTTCGATTTCAGCTTTGAGAATTCACTCTCGTCCTCGAGCAGGTTATAAGGTGAATATTCTTCCTTCAGTCGGTTCACAGCATCCTCCTGCTCCGCGAGTCGAGTCTTCAGCAGATAGATGTTCCGCCGGTAATCCTCCACCGACTTCTCGTTTTCAGTCATGGCTGTTTGAATAATTCTATAAAGTAAACAAGTCAGCTGGGTTCGATGCAACTCTGAAGCAGGTCTAGCAGCTTGGCCCCACCAGTTTCGTAAGCAACATTGAAGATGTTGGCAAGACGGTTGTTGCTAACAGCTAGCTGCGTTTGAAGGTCGAGCTTTTAGAGTTCCAATTATTCCAGGCGACCATGCTGCTGCAGCTCCGCCACTGCAGAGAAATGCTTATCTGTCCCCACTCGTTTCAGCTCGTCCGAGTCTAACTCCCCACCTGCCTGAAAAATATGGTCCGGGAACTCCGGAGTACTCGACAATTTAGCTTAAAGTTCTTAGATGTGTTTTTCGTACTCCGTTGCTTTGGTCTCGAGTTGGTGGATGATTTCTTCCTTCTCATTCAGTAACTTTGTTGACTGTGAGCAGACATCCACCTGTGCCTTCAAGCTGGCAACTTCCTTGCACTTCTCTAGCAGATCCTGCGATTTCTTGTCAAGTGCCTTTTGAAGCAATACGGCTTCCTGCTTTTGTTTTTGTAGTTCAGCAGCTAATCGTTACTCCCTTTCCCTGCTTTCGGCAAGTCTACGCTACAGCGACTCAATCACTTTGGTGAGATTGATTTCTTCTGCTGGAGGGGTGCCTTCCTTCTTGGCTGTTTGTAACAAAGCAGGCTCTTTGTTGTCTTTGACTTCGATACGCGAGGCTTCCAAGCCTGGCTACATGATAATTGAGTCTGATCTTTCCTCTGCATCCAAAACCACACCTATTCGTTCGTATTGAATCAATATGTCTAACGAACCGCTTGGGACAGGACACTTAGCGAGGGAAACTGTCTTCTCCATCACTACATTCACTCCACTGTACCTTCAAGATGTAAATTCAGCGGCTCCGCGAGATCAAACCTTGCTACTCCACCACTCTTCAGCCCACTTTCGACTATGATGATCGGTAAGAGGTCAACCTGCATTACTAAGTACTCACGTTTTTCTCAAAGTAAACTCCGCTCCTGGTGTCTCTTTGGATGTTGAATTCCAGTTGCAACTGTTCGTTGAAGACACTTTTATTATCACGATGCTGCACAACCTTCGTCTCGGTCTTTGTTTGATCTGCATGTATGGTTCCTTACGCCTCTTCCAGAGTACCTTGCAGTTGAAGTTCGCGTTCTTGGCGAGGTGAAGTGTCTTTACTGTCAGCAGCACCCGATATTTGATCGTTTCAATGTTCTTTCGGTCAGCGACATCCATGGACAATTTCGAATTTAATTTATACAGAACTCGACATCACTGGTTCAAACTTTGAGGAGTGCATGCACCTCGGAGGCTGATAGCGATTCTTTTTTAATCAGCTCAAGTGCCAGTCTCGATAAATCATCCTTTCGACCTAGCAGCAGTGTCTTTACTCGTCGATAGGAATCTTGCAATACCTTTTCGACTTCCTTGTCCAAAATGAAAGTGTATTGAGGGCTTACGTGGACACCCTCAGTTTAGCAGATAAGGCTCACCTGCTCCATCATTCCCAGCTTCTTAACATACGAATAGGCCAGCTCCGTTGCCTTTTGTAAGTCGTTACTTGACCCCGATGTGACTTCAAGATTTCCCATAAAGATTTCTTCAGCTACCTTTCCTCCAAAGGTAACGTCGATCATTGCCAGTAGCTACTTCTTAGTCATGCTCAGCGAATCAGTGTCTGGCACCATCGAAGTGAATCCCAAAGCGCCTCCTCTAGGCAGCACTGTAACTTTATGTAATGGGATGGCTCCTTCGGTAAGTAAGGCGACAATGGTATGACCGCTTTCGTGGTATGCTGTGATCATCTTGTCCTTGTCAGTAACAAACATGTTGGTGCGTCCAACTCCCATAACGATCCTATCGTAAGCAAACTCAAAATCCTGGTCCACTGTAATGAGCCTATGATTCTTGACGCAGTTTAGCACCGCTTGATTAACCATATTCTGGATATCAGCTCCACTGAAGCCATAGGTACGCTTCGCAAGTTCACCAGCAGTGATCCCAGAGAATTTGATCTTTTCCAGATACAAACTGAAAATGTCCTCGCGACCCTTGATGTCTGGCAGAGGCACATTAATAATCTTGTCGAACCGACCAGCTCGTTTGATTGCAGGATCAATGGCCTTTTCGAGATTGGTTGCCCCGATCACGATAATATTCTCAGTTTCCTTGAACCCATCCATCTAGGTCAACAGCTGGTTAATCGTCTCGTTGGCACGACTATCGATATTGTTGGAGCGTTTGCCTGCGACGGAATCGATTTCATCGATGAAGATGATCGCAGGTGACTTCCTCCTTGCTTCATCGAAGAGTTCACGAACACGTTTTGCTCCGAGCCCTACAAACATTTCATCAAACTCCGCTCCACTTCGGTATAGAAACTAGCAGCCTGCCTCATTTGCCAGTGCCCTAGCCATCATAGTCTTGCCAGTACCAGGAGGACCTACCATTAGAATTCCCTTCGGTAGTTTCGCACCTGCGTTTCGGTACTTCTCCGGATTCTTCAGGTAGTCCACGATTTCCTGAAGTTCGCCCTTGAACTCATCTATTCCCCGAATATCCGAGAACATGGTGGGTTCCTGCTTCTTAATGACTTCGACCAATTCACGTTTGGAATTCTTCTCCTGCTTCCTATCGACTTTTTCCTTCTACACATAGGTTTATGTCGTCTTCAATCCTTCCACTGTCTTTTCAATTTCCTCCTTGTTCTTGAAGGACCAGTACAGCATTATGAAGAAAAACATGTTCAGCCACGGGAATTTCCTATTCTTGATACTCCCGATACGTCTGGTGAGTACTGCATCCAACTTCAGTATCTTGGCGTCTCTGCGAGCATCTGTACTGAGCTTGAGAAGCTCTTCTTTTGCATGGTGATTCTTGTCTTATCTGAGAAGTTGCTGAATCACCCACTAACTACCCGAATATATTTGAATGCTGTGTCTGTATTCGTTGGTGACGATTGGTATTCTCGATGGAGATGCTGTAGCTTCTCTGAGCCAAATCGAAAGCCCAACCTCAGTATTCTGTTCATTATTAATTATAGTCAAGGTTGGTTCTTAGGGAGGGTAGTGCTGGACGCCTGCATCGATCCCAATACACTGTCGTGCTTACACTCCCCCCTATGATCATACATTCCGAAGTCGGAGGGAAGCCTGTAGTTGCCAGGACCCGGAGCTGATTTACTTAACAGGTACTTTATGTCCTTCTGGAAGGTTCATCAACGAAGCTGTCGCGCTGGGAGAGCAAAACCATTCGGCGGCCATCTGAATGGTTGTTGCTCAGCACATAGCTGCCTTCCTTGGACAGATCGTTCTTCGGACGATAGGTGCCTGGACCTGGTACATCAGTTGCTACATCAGTTATAGCAGTACTTGATTTATTAAAGCGCTCTGAAGACTTTGGATTCCAGGCTTTGGAAAGTGAGTTATGGAAGTTGGAGACGGCGTACCGACCCTTTGGATGAAAGGCTTCGACGTGTTGGTATACTCCCGGGCCTGGAACTATCTTTTGAGTGTATGAGAGTGAATTGGGGAAAACTGTATAATGAACTGCTTGTACATTAAGAAGAAGTTCTTGGACGCATCGACCAGTTGGGCGTATCCCGAATCTTTGGGTTCCGGTAGGTGCCTGGACCAGGTACTTTCATTGGTTCCAGCTAAATGTAACTTCTTGGAGAGGTGAGCTGCGTGACAAAAGAAATACCTCGCGGCCTATCGCACAGGTGTATCCATTTTTGTGCTTGTCATTGGTGTCCACAAAGGTGTCGATTTGGTACTTGTCGGGAGACGGAGTAATTTGATGTGGATGCTTCCCAACATTGAGATCAGTTTTCTTGCCATAACCGAAACCTTGTGATTAGCCAATAGTGTACTGGTGTGGCGTTTGGTTTTGGTAGTTGGCAGTTCGTAGATCTTATCGCAGCTGCATCAACCCCATGATTACTAGACTGTGTGCTTGGGAAAACGAGGACTGCGACTGAATGAGTAGTGATTCTTAGCAGTTGAGTTGTTGATGGGTGATCGGAGGATTTCCGCAGCGTCAACGCAGGAAAATAACTGTGATGGGCTCGCCATTGCAGCAGAATAATTTTAGTTAATTGTTTATTGAAGTCTCAGCAAAAGCGCTCAAAGCTCATCAAACAGTGGAATGTTGCGCCCGGCTTATCGTCCTCGCAGCCAGCCTTGTTGAAGGTTCCCTTCTATGGGTTCCTTATGTCGTAACGTTGTGGATAGTTCGTTGATAAGTCCCGTTCTATATCCTCCCATCTTACTATCCGCAGAGGAGCGAATCTGGGAGCTGATTCGCTAATGAGTATCCACAGGTGACTCTCGTCAAGCAGTTTGCTGCAAGGAGCTGTGGTTACTTCTGAGGAGTTTTTATGAACAAGCTCATACCCAACGGGGCAAAAGTAGTGATCGTAAGCATGGTAGATAAAAGCCGTCTTTCCACGAACAAGTCCTTCAACGAGCTTTGTTTTCGCCTCTTCTTCACTCACATCAGTTTTCCCATATCCAGACTTCTTGTAGAATATGGATGCTTTACCCTTTACGCCGTACATTCTGCAGAGGAGCTTGTACCATGTTATCAAAGTCTCATTGTAAGTGAAGTAGCCAAAGTCCAAGCCACTAAGGTACTAATGGAGGGATTTATTGTTGCTTTCAGCTGGGCCTTCGCTTGAATTCGTTTTAAACTGCTCCCCTTTCGATCCAGTTCCAATCACATTCAGCTTTCTATATGCCTACTCGACAGTCAGAGGTTCGAGTTTACCATTACCAATGGTGGAGAAGTGAAGGTTGAAGATCGATACTAGGCTCGACATTCCACAGCTGCGTTGGTATTGCGGCCTTGATGTGAGAAAGTATTGGGGAGAGATAAACTTCGCTGGAATTTCCAACAAAGATGTATACTTCTCGGAGACTGGCTCGCTTTGTTCCTGAACAGCCGTGGGAGTTTCTTCAGCAAGCATGGACAATTTAAACTTGAGCTCTCTTATAATAAATAGAAGTATGGGTAACGACGGAGGAGACATCCCAGGTCACAAGGAACTAGTCAAACAGAAAGAGAAAGTAGAGGTGCCTGACCCGCAAGCTGTTGCAGTGGGTCGAGCTCGATATTGCAACCTAACCAAACAGAAACTCTCACTGCCTATGGCCATCTGCCGACTTGGTTACATCTTTAACTATGAGGCACTGTTGCAGGTCCTAATTGAGCGACGTCTGCACAAGAAGTACAGTTATATTCGCAAACTCTCGGACATCAGACAAGTAATTCCATGACTAATCTAGATCTATCCGCAGCTGATAAAGAGTGGCAACTCATAGAACGTCATAATGTGTCCGATCACAGAGATGGAGTACAACGGACTCAATAAGTTCGTCGCATTGTGGAGTTGTGGACATGTGTTTTCGCTGAAAGCATTCAAGTAAGTCACTGCATGCAAGAAATGTTTGACGTGTGACCAACCCTTCGCCGATGATGACGTGGTCGACATAAACATGAGTCCAGAAGATCAGGAGGTAGTTCGGCAAAGACTCCTCGCAAAGGTCAAGAAGTCAAAGAAGAAGGATGAAAAGGAGGAAGAGTCGGAAGACAAGGCTATCAAGAAGGTCAAGCGTGAAGTTCCACTGAACAAATTGGAGCAACTGGACGGTGACATCAGCGATGTCATCCGTGGACGATAAAGTATCTTGGAATGTAACCTAGACTTCAAGAAGATGTTCCACAAGGACGAGAAAGTTGAAGACGACTTGTTCTTCCGAAACACCAAGATCGGCATTCGATGATGCTGTGTAGTCAGTGTAAAGTGTGAGCTGTTAGTGGTCCTATCCTTGAACGTGGTCGAGGCTTACGACTTATCGATCGTTCTATCGGCAGTTCGCAGATTAGAATAGAACTGCGTCGAGGGTGGCTTGACGGTGGGAGCGTAGTTGTTTGAGTTGCTCTGTTGGCAAAGTTTCGACTGGCTTGCTTCTTTCCTTTATGGGATTGTGTTGCTTGACGGGCGCCTTGAACAATACCAATTTATTTTTTGTGGCTGTCCTTCTTGACTTCGATAGTAAATACCAGCTTCGATCCTGTTGCTTTGATGACTCTGGAACGACGTAAGGGTTGTTAACCTGAAACTTATGGGATCTCCATGTTTGGGTCAGTTTGAGTTTCCTTGTCAAAAGTATCAGGTCTTTTCTCTATCCTACTGCAAATTATCCGCTTTTCGAAGATCTCCATGGTTTGCCTGAATTCGAGCATACGCTGGAGCTGTTTGCGGTGTAGCATAGCTTCAGTGTGAGGATTAGCTGTTCTGATGGTCCCAGCAAAATTGGATGCAGCTTCTACCTTCGCACACCTTGAAGTGTTCCTATCCCGGCGGAGACTCATGCTGCGGATGTTTCGCTGTGAAGGGAGACTAGCGAATCTATCGGAAGCGCAAACCAACTTGACCTCCTCACGTTACTCTTCCTTAAGCTCGCACTATTCCGGATTCGATTAAGAGCAGGATGACTTACTGCCAGAGTTCAAAAGATTGAGGTTACTGGACAGCTCCTTCGCTAGTTTCTTGTGCACCTCAGACTCCTCATTGCAATACTCATACAGTGCGGTCGTCAGTTAGGAGCCTAATCTTTTGTAGTCTTCAATTCCGTAAGCGTACTTTTTAGCAGCTTTCTCTACCTTAGTCAATCGGTACTGTAACTCCTCCAAAGAAAGTGCACTCGTACGTATAGACTGTCGGTGTATTCATCAGTGCAGCCAAAGCCATCCGAGCTGTGTTGCGACGATCATCTGAGTTGCTGAACGTGCACTCCTCGTAATTGACTTCAGAACTGAGTTTTGAAGCAATAAACGGAAAGAGCCTTGGAAGTTACGGACTTGAATGTCCATTGCCATAGTAAAACGTCTGCATTCTGAGTAGAAGGTCATATACTTTTTCGAATGTCCGTGCAGGTCAATCACTATCTTGATTCTACGCTCTCTGGCCAATTCGGCAAGATAACTGCGAACAGCAAATACCTAGGGGTACAAAGACTTTTTATCTGTGTTCCAGTTTCTATTGAGATCGCATCCCGACAGGTTCGAACGGTAGTTTCCAATCACGACTCCGTCGGGGTTTATCATCGGAATTACTTTTACCACGAAATTTTTTCGAAGGTAATCAGTCTCACGGGATCTCTTCAGCATCTGATCGATAAATCCCTCCATAACCCAGCTGCTTACTGTCTCTCCAGGGTGCTGTCGGGCCATAAGAACAATGGCCTTTCGATTATCCTGAGCTGGCAATCGCTCCTCTGAAAGAGTCAAACACTACACATTGAGATTCATCAAAGTTGTGCCGATAATTTCTCTTCGGCATGTCTTGGCCTTGATCGGGTTGCTGATGATGCCTAAAAGCATATCGTTGAGCCTCGAATAAGTATAAGGGAAGCTATGGGCGAAGTACACTCTATCTTCAGACTTAAAATCATAGGTAAAGCTCAGAGAATAGTAGGACCTTTTTGATTGGTTTTCCACCAGGAGGTCGCTACGCTCATACACTATCTTCTTGCCTGCTCTGATCCACCCCTCGCCTGTCTTGCGATGCCTTTTTTCAGAAAACACACAAATCTGCATTCCGTAGTTAAAAAGTGAGTCGTATTTGAGGAGATTGATGATATTGAATCGGAGTTCCATGGGATACTCGACGTTCACGCTGAAGTAGAACCACTGAAGGTTTCCTTTGGAATTGATGTCGTTATGAAGCACCAAATCATACTCGTTGTGGGCTACCTTATAAGCTGCAAGCAGATTCCCACTCTAGAAATTAGAATCGAAGCTGATGAGGCGGTTCTGCCCATCAGGGCGGAGACACACCAACCTCAACGTGTTCGTAAGAAGCTACTCCAGAGAATTTATCCGTTAACCATGCTGCTTCGACACTCTGCCTCTTTCAACGTACATGAACAAACTTGCAGCATACTATTCTGAGTGCACCCGGTTGAAGCCTTCATTCGCAAATTTTTTGTAGACAAGACTCGAAGAATTCCTGCGGCAGTAGTCCAATAACGTCTCGAATTCGCTTTCGTCTTACTCTTCGTCACTCTCTGGACGCTTCAACTGGAATGGTATCTGTACTGATGGTCTCTGCTCCTCTCTGCTTTCCATTCGGATTCTGTATTACGGAGTTCACTCACTTGACTTTGACTGCCTGTTGTTTCTTAACTGGTGGGGACGGTTCAGGCAGTACGAAATTCTCGTGTACTACATAGTCTTCAAGAATCTCGGCGGTTTCCTAGAAGACACCTTCCTTCATATTATTACATAACTTATAGATGGACTGCTTCGTGCTGCTGTGGATGTTCGACGACCGGTGGCTTTGTAAGTTCCAACCTCAACTACATGAGCAGCTTCTGCTTGCGCCCATCTTTGTCAATCTCTCTGTGCTGGTTGCAACCATCTATGACAAGCTACAATGCTATACAGCCAATATGGCCTCACTCGTCGATTGCATGGCAGTTCAGGCAGCCTTGCTTGCCGTTTAACTCATCATGTACCGCATTCTCATACGAACCCGTCGCAATGTAAGCCACACGAGATTCAGAATGAAGCAAAAGCACCACTCATCAATGTCGACCGCATCATGAACTTTCTCCGCGAACTGTAAATAGTTGGATAAAGCAGAGAAGTTCGAAGACTTATCTGGAGTTGGTATGGGTTTCTAGTCGCAGCACTTTCAATAGCGCTATTTGGTTTGCAGCTTAGGTATGTGCTCGCAGCAGAATGCAAGGTTTATGGATTGAGGGGTGTAGTCATTCTTGACATGGTCTTCCTTGCGGTAATCCTCTGTACTGTCCTTGCATTTCTAGTAATCAAGCTGGTGTACCTGTGCTTGGCTTGGCACAATAGTGAGTTCTACCTACGCATGCGTAATGTAGGCTGACTGTTCATATAACTCTGGCTTGAAGGATGCTGTTGTGTCGTGAAGATGCGGTTGTAAACAAACCCTCCACAGTGTTGCCAATAGACAAAATACTTTTCACAGAGTATCTACACCCGTTGCCATATTACTGTTCTAGGATGGAGAAGTCATCCCTCTTTGATGGGTTTATAGATAAATAGCTCGAATGCTCCAGGATGAACCCCATTGTATACTGAAGTGTGGTCCCAACATTGTGAATGATATCGAATTAGTTTGTCATGAACCAGCAAAGAAGATTTACCACTCAAATCAATATTGCAGCTCCACCTGAAAGAGTTCTGCAGTTTCTGGGTGACTTGATCAACCTAAAGCATCTCCATCCACTCATCCAGAATGTTCAGCGGGTGGATGCACCAGAAGGGTGTGTACGAGCCTACAAGATTACCGATCTAATTGACTTCGGGCTATTCTCTCGGTAGGTGGACTATACGGCGGAAGTCCTGGAGGAAACTCCACGGCGGTTGGTAACACATGCCACACCTGGATTTGGAGTTGATCTCGTGTCGGAGTACACCGTTGAAGATACACCTATGGGCTGCGAACTGAGATAGCAAACCGATATAAGCTGCAGTTGTTTTCTAATCGGAAAGGTCTACAACGAACTTTCGAGCTCTCACACAAGTATGCACGAGAAAATGAAATCAGCTCTTTAAAACGAGCTAGCAAGCAAGGTAGAGTGATCACATAGTCTTACGGCTTCTTGTTTCTGATCAGTCATGACTTGGATTGGAGTGAAAGCGATTTCGTCTTCATGGGGATCTTCGGAAAAGTGGCATGCCTTTCCTGATGACCGCTGACAAATATGTTTCCCAATTTCTCCAAACGGTTCTTCACGTGCTTCTCCAAAGCAGTTGCGTTAACTTGACGTATTTTCATAAGTTTGTTCTGTTTGAGAAGACTTTTGCAATGCAATTCATTATCGTCGCGCCTCAACCAATACAGTTCACGTCGCGCTGGAGGTTTGATCGAAATGAACCCTTTCCTCAGCAAGAATCGAATCTTGCCGGAGAGGTCGCGAGATATTGGTTGCTCAGGTGCGATTGGTTCGGCGTTTAAACTTTGGGCGAGGGTTGAGATTGTCGACAGAGCTGGACGTAGCCTTCTTGTGTTGTTGGTCGTATACTATCTCGGTACTTATCTTTCAACTGGCTGATCGGTGATCGTTGCATACCGATCTCTCTTTCGAGGCCGGCCTATCATTCGATTATTTTTGTTACAACAAATATCAAGCATGGAGTTGACTGCAGCAGATCGCAAGAATCAGATAGCAGTTGCTGCTAAGTTCCTGGAGGACCCACTTCTCGAAAAGATCTCCAGGAAGGATAAGGTAACGTTCCTCGCCGATAAGGGAATCAAACAAGAAGACATCAAAGAAGCATTGTAGCAATACGAAAAGCGACATAAGTTCCTCGTGATGCACCAGAAGCAGCAGGAGGAACTAAAGCAGATACAGGAAGGCTACCAGAAACAAATGAAGCAAAAATACGAAGCAGCGAGAATGAGACGGGAAACGTCTCCTGCTAAAAAATGATCGGGTGCGGTGAAAATCTGAGATCGTCATCAATAACTTATTATGAACGAGTCATCAAACAAACGAGAAAGGAGGGTTAGCAATCTCGCAGAACAGTCGAGCGAGCTGTCCTCGTTCAACCATGTGATTCGAGGAGTGGAGAGCTTGGTACGATTAGTCTCATTCAGATCAATGAAGAAGAGGAAAGTACTGTCGGTATGCTCGAGCTGCCCAGGCAGACTTCGTTGAGGCGTGGACTTAGCAGCTGTATGAGCAACGCAGAAAAACTCAAAGTTTTGATGCGAAACCAAGAAATCCGCGATCGTATAACACTACATCTTCGGCAGAACGTAAGCTTGGGCTTATTCAAGGGGTGCTTGGATACCTTACCAATACTGAAGGTGGGGTTCATCAAGCCTAATCGTCAGCGTGAATCAGAAGTCACCGAAAGTGAGGTTAGCGAAGTGTTCAGACGATTCGGTCACCTTTAAAAGGTACTCGTAAAGGCCTCTGGTGTGTATGTCTTTTTCTCGGACTACCACAGCGCGTACTTTGCAGAAAAGACTCTAAATGATGTTCAATTGGAGACGCTTCAAGCTAAAATGAAGGTTCAATGGTGCACCGCCTCGGAGTACGAGTTTATTAGCGAATACCTGCTTGATAAGGCAGGAACTCCAGAGCTTTCTTCCCGCCAAATCAGCCACCCAAAGTTTACCTGCCGATATGAAATCCAGATACTCAACGATAAGTAGTTTCACGTCGCTCGAAAGATCATCGGAAATAAGGGCTATAATATGAAGCGAATCATCGACGCTTGCTTGGGGGAGGTTGGAGCTGACCCAAAGGCATAGCACGATAGTATGAAGCTTAGGTTGAGAGGGAAGGGGTCTGGTTATAAAGAAGGGCCTAGCAAATTGGAATCCGACGAGCCACTACATCTTTGTGTAAGCTGTAAAGATGAGGCTGTCTACAAAAAAGCATGTAAATTAGTAGAGGACCTCCTCAAGGGAATCTACAAGGAATACAAATGCTTTTGCCAACGAAGTCATAAAAGGACAGAGGAACCTTCTGTAAAAAAGCTCGATCTTGGAGATGCACCGTCGCCAAAGCCAGCCTCTGAGTAACGGAACGAGATCCAACGAAGCAGCCAAGGGCTCTAGGTTGATAAGATAAGCGAAGTTGAGATCAAAGCGCATATCGAGGCCAGGAATAAGGCTCGGAGAGAATTAAACTTTTCTGAAGCCGACAGAATCCGAAATTACCTCAAGAGCAGAGGGGTGGTGCTTGTCGATGAAAAGGGAGGACGCGGAAGAGGTGTTGAAGTAACTACATGGCGTTCTAGTAAGTGACTTTACCTACTCTCAAAACTTTAATTTTACAACCTTGGGAAACGATCTATTTTCCGGAGACCCATCCTTTCTCCTTGATTAACTCTTCTGAGCAGAGTCTCTTGAATAGCGTGTTTATGAGACAGAGATCAAGTGTAAGATATTGGTATGTCTAACCGACGATCATCGTGGATACTTTCAGCTTCGTACGCAATATGGTCCTGCGGTTGGGGTCGCTTATTGATATCCGGTCTTGCAGACGCAGGCTCCATTTCCGTTAAGCTAGCGGTGGTTGCTACACTTGCAGGTTAGGCATTCGATGCTACCTCCGCTCTTCAGTTGGCAGGTCTCACAGAAGGAGTCTTTCGGGCACTGCTGACAAGTCTTGTCAGCGGCTTCATAAAAGTATGGAATGCAAGGGCAAACAAGGTCTTCGACTGGATCGGCTACTCGATAGGTACTGGGAAGACAGCTCGAGCAAGTAGACCCATCAGTGCAGACGCATCCTGCAGGGCAAGGAATGTAATAGGTTCCAACAAAGCTTCGCATTGCCAAAGAAGAACTTTGGCTATTCCAATCAATCCCTCTCATCTCAAGCAAGGTAGCCCCGTCCGGTGAAGCGATAAGAGCTGTCATTTGAAATTGTGGGGTAACGGTAAATCTAAAGCTTTCAAGTCCGTAGATGTAGACAATCGACGAAGGAACAGGGCTTGGTATGGGTTGGTTGTAGGTGTTGTCGGTAATGCTTGCAGTCAAAAAACCGACTTGGGTATCGCGGAGGTGGTCTCGAAGGATTCCGAAACCAGTTATGATGGGACCCGGAAGTTGTTGAATCTTTTGGAAGATGAGATATGAATTGATGGTTGTCCCAGAGTAGCCACCAGCATACATCTTAACGACATTGGTGTCTCCATTCTATGTGAAGGGTCTGTTGGGTCCATAGAGCTAGTTATTGGGAAGAATGAAGTGACTGTCCCCAGAATAATCATAGGCAGCTCCGTTCCACTTGGCGATTGTCATGTCCACAATACCTTCAGCCAGCGCAGAGGTGATTGTAAAGGAAGAGATAACCGAGGTAATTCCGACCTCAAAGGTCCCTGAACTCCACTGGACGAGGCTTGGGTAGTTGAAACTGACATCGAACACGGCATTTTGAGTGATTTGGTCAGCCGATAGCGTCAAGCTAATCGGGAAGAACTGGAGATACTAGCCAGTAGCCGCAACCCAGACAAAGTTCATGCGAACGGTAGAACTTTCTCCAACGAAGTTTGTGACGTTAAAATCCACCCCTGTCAAAGTCGGAGTATCAGTCAATACTTGAAAGCCCGCAGTATTCTGATCAGAGAGAATCGTGGCTCCATGTAATAGAACTGCAAAGGAAGGCACCGTGCTGAAAGATTTTGTAAAACCGATCGTAAAGCTGAACACTTGACCAGCCGAAGGATTGACAGTCTGTTGAGTTCCTGTATGAATGAAGATATTACCTGAGTCGATAAGAGTCCGGGGTATCGTAGCAGAGATGACGGCGAGCACCGCCAGGAGTATGTAAAATCTTGTTGTCATCAATAAATTATAGTGCGATTCGCTTGGCATCAGGAAACTTGGAGAATGACTTCCCCAACCCTTTTCTAATAACAAATCATTGATCTTCAATAGCCAGCCCGCGAGCCACGTTCCTGATCATTGGGATTTACGAATTTGCCGTGAAATAAGGCAACTTGGCGATGCCTGTAAACTCGAGTCCATGATATTAAACATTTCTTTTTCAGCGTAATCTCATTCGCTGGGAATATGTTGTTGCTGTCCACGAGGATGTGAGTGATCTATTAGGGTATCAATCTCATGTCAGTGACAGTAGAGTCCACGAGGTCACCTACCTTTTTAGATTGAGTGTTGAGAAAATATTATTATGATTAAGCTTGAAGCCACCGAAACTTATGTCGAGATCATTGGCATTCGGTGTGTGGGAATATCGATGAACATTTGACGTCGGCGTTGTAGACAATCGAGTATAATTTAGGTGCGGAGCTTGCGCGATATTTGTATCATAATGAAGTGAGTTGCCTTTTAATGCCTTCTGCAGATTGAACACATGTCTTTGATAAGTATTTGTTTCAGCAGGTCGCAAGTCACAATTCACATGAAAACTGCTGATAGTATAGGTTAATGTTTTGTGAGCTTCACCAAACAAGGTGGACTGTGGATGTGAAAGGGAAATGCTTTCGTTCCAACATTCACTACTCACAAATTGTTCGAGTCGAAGAACATTATCCTGTCCTGTCAAAACTGTTAAAGCTGAGTTTGTACGAGCCCTTTCGTTTGGAGCAGTCAACCAAGGGCTGATTAGTAAGATGCAGAGTTGGTTAGTGTCAATCATCGTCGAAGGTCATCAGCATCATGCCCAACCTGTTCATGTTCATGTTTATGCGCATGTGGTCGGCGCGGATCTCGTCTAGTTTGCAGAAGCTTCGAGTACGGCAGTACTGTTTCCGGTACACTGTGAACAGCGACTCCAGCAGTCGGTTGTGTATAGTATCGAGTCGATCGTTGATGCTGTCGACGATGGTCTGCTGGATCTCGCCGTGCTTACCGATCTCATTCACGGACTATTTCAAAGACCTCACAAGGCTGGGATCGACGATGTCTGTATCGAGCCGGTCGAGGAACTCCGAGACCGTTCGTTGATTGGTCTACGCTTGTTTCATTCTGATGATATCCTACCAAGCCCGAAGTCGCTCAACGTTTCGCTATTATGGGTGCTTCCTATCGAGGTGCTCAAGAAAGTCTGAAAACTGCTTCCAGCAGTACTCGTGTAGAAGAAAATCCATGAAGTCAGAGCTCTCATGATACCGTGGTTGCACTCTCAAAGCGACATGCTAACGCCTCCTGCTGCGTAACGGAAGTACTATTGACACCACAAACATCACAACATTTTGGAGGGTTTGAATTAGCACGAATGTCGGAACTTTACCGCTTAGGCAGAGCTAGCTGAGCACCTCATAGTAATCTTATGTGTAGAACACGACCTCGAGCACATAACCGGTGCTCGCGATATGGTAGAGCAGGTCAATGCTGAAGATCCAGATAATCTCGTTGAAAATGCCGAGGTCCTTTTCAATATTTCGTTGAATCCAACAGCAGCAGAGCAGAATTACTGTCCACGGAATGTCGTCAAACAGCTTCTTCCAGGTATAGTAGAATAGATAGGCTTTGTGGTCGACACCCGCTCTTTTGAAGTTCGATATTGTGGTTATTATAGGCTCAGGCATTCCAGGACTAAAGACGGGGTTGGCCAAGTAGGTATATGCGACCAACGCTGCTCGCATAACCATCAAGAGCACACACACTCCCAGTAATACCCTTTCCTTGGCAAAAACATGTCTGAAGACCCAATGCTATCTCATCTCC
>Ga0075152_10000720_pt1 | contig 24065 bp, 20 predicted proteins | sample JI61114C2DNA_FD_70964 | JGI IMG/M metagenome (GOLD analysis project Ga0075152, IMG submission 70964) | Wastewater effluent complex algal communities from Wisconsin, to seasonally profile nutrient transformation and Carbon sequestration -... | ecosystem: Engineered > WWTP > Effluent > Algae...
GCTACCGGGCGCTCCGGCGCCTACCCGGACGGGACTTTCACCCGCTGGAACGGTGCAGCGTGAAGCGGCCGCCTCGCCCCCGTCGGGGGCTCGTCGGTCTGCTTCGTCAGGACGCACCATGCTGTGACGCTAACACGAGGCCTTGGCCGCGACCCGACGGTCGTGTGTGCGCGCGCCGACGCGGCGCGCATTTTCGGCGGTGGCCGGGCCTCATCCGCGACGGTGCTGGCCAACTGGCTGAAGCACAACAACTTCCGCGGCCGCCGGCCAGTCCGAATTCTCCGGCCCGACCTGCTCCTCTCGCCGTCTCACGCGACGCGCCGCGCCAGCAGCTCGCGCAGCGCCGCCGCCGGGTCCTCGCACATACCGCCGTGCACCGGCGAGGTCTGGAGCACCGCGCTGCGCGGCGCGACCAGCCAGTGGAAGCGCTCGCTCAGCGCCAGCCCGGCGATCGGGCCGGCGTCGGCCTCCCCGGCACACACCGCGCGAAACGCCTCGAGATGCCGCGCCAGCGCGTCGAGGTCGAGCCCGGGCGCGAAGGCCCCGAGCCGGCCGCGGTCGAGCCGCAGCGCGCAGCCGAGGAAGCCCCGCGTCGGCGCGTGGACGATCACACCGACGTTGATAAATTCCTCCCGCTCGACCCGCGGCACGAGCCGCACGATCGCATAATCAAAGGCCACGAGCGCGGGCACCTTCGGCCTCCCCCAGGTAGATCGCCATCGCGTCGCGACGCGCGCGCAGGCGGGCCGCGAAGGCCGCGCGATACGCCCCGGGCTCGAGCGCGGGCGGCCCGGTCCACCACTCGTCGGGCACCGCCGCGACCGCCGCCGCGATCGCCTCGTCGCCGAGGCCCGCCCGCAGCCACGCCGCCTGCCCGGTGATGCTCCCGGCGCGCGGCAGCAGCACGTGCCGGGCGATCAGCGCGAAGGGCGACGACACCCCGCCGAGGCCGCCGTCCCAGTCGTGCTGCCAATATAGCGCCGCGCCGTGGTCGATCAGCCACAGCTTATCGGTGCACCACAGCATATTCGGATTCTTGGCCGTTCGGTCCATGTTCTGCGCGAATGCATCGAACGCGACGACTCTGGCCATCAACGCCGGGTCCAGCCCACCCACATCGCGGATCGCCGCCGGATCGAAGTTGATCGCCCCCGACAAGAATCCCATGCCCGCGTTATCACCGGCGCTCCCGACCACCAGCGCGCGGATCTCCGGGTCCGGCTCGTTGCGCCCGAGCGCCGCGTCGACCGCCACGATCACGAGCTCCGGCACCGGCAGCCCGAGCCCCCGCGCCAGCTCCCCAACCACGACCTCCGCGACCAGCGCCCGCGGCCCCTGCCCCGCCCCGCGAAACTTGACCACATACGCCGCCCCGTCGTCCGCCTCCATCACCGCCGGCAGCGAACCCCCCTCGCGCAACGGGACGACATAACGGGTCGCGGCGACGCGGCGGAGCATGCCGCCACTCCTACCACGACCCCGCCGAGATTGTCCCGCGCCAGGTAACAGTTCTCCGCCGAGTCGGCGACGCGCAGTCTCGTCCCCCCATCACGATCATGGGACGAACTGTGTGCACGCAGCGTCGACGACGGTCGTCAGTGCCTCCTCGAAGGCGGCGGCGATCGGGTCGGGGCCGTTCTTCTTGCACAGATCGCGGTAGAGCCCGCGCTCACCGAAGGTCCCGGCGACCTGACGGAGCACCACCGAGTCCTTGACCTCGTCGTCACCGTAGGCGCTGTTGCAGCCGCCCTCGTCGCCGCCGATGCCGAGGAACACGACGCGCCCCGCGTCGCCCTTGGCGGCGACGATCGCGTCGTGGATCTCCGTTGCGTCGTCGGGCCCGACCAGGGCCTCGTCCTCGTCCGTGATGGCGATGACGAGCAGCAGCGCGTCCGACCGCGCGAAGCCGGCGTTCGCGGCGATCCCGGGGTCCAGCGACTTGGCCGCGGTCCAGGCCGGCTGCTCGTCCTCGTCCTGCTTGTCGCTGCAGGTGTCCGGCAGGCTGTTATACCCGCCGTTGGTGCCGCCCTTGGCCTCCAACGCCTCGTCTTGCGGCGGTAGCTGGCCCACGCATGCGAACTGCGCGTCGAGCTTCGGCGCGTCGGAGGCGAGCCAGTTGGTGTTGTCGGGGAATTGACAGTCGGTATCGCCGGCCCCGTAGTTGTGGAAGTTCGGCGGCTTGGGACAGGCGTTGATGACCGCGATGTGAAAGTCCTCGATCCCCTCGCCGACCTCGAGCGCCAGGGTCTCCTGCATCTCCGCGAAGGTCGCCGGCAGCGAGGCGAGCCAAGCGGCCACACGGTCCCCGGCGCGACGTCGTCGATCACGGCCTGTCAGGTCCTGGCTCACCGCTCGATGTCTACGCCGCGAATGTAACGCCCCGGCCACAGGCTCCGATGATTGGCGTGCAAAGGTTGCACCGCCGCGGGCGAGATCCCGAACCAGCGGATGAACGAGGCCCGATGCAAGCGGTGCACTGCGGATACTCTCAATGACGGCGCCTGCACCGCTGGCTGCGCCCTGTTCGCCGCGGGCTTCGGCGCCGCCGCAGTGGCGCTGTTTGGCCTCGCGCAGGCGCCTGTGCTGGCCCGCCACGTCCGCGGGACCGGGGCGCACGCCGGGGCCGTGCTCGAGACCTCCGTCTATCAGCACCGGGGACCTGCGCACGCACCGCGGCACAGTCACGGAGGACAGCAAGCAGCGCTACGGCAGCGGGCCGCCGAGCGCCGCCTCGAGGTCGATCAGCGCCTCTCGGTGCTCGAGCGTCGCCGCGAGGTGACGCCGCTGGGCCTCGATCTGCTTGATCTCGAGGTCGACGACGTCGAGCGGATCGATCACCCTGGCCGCGACGCCCTTCGCCGCCAGGTCGAGCGCCTCCCTCAACTCTGCGAGCACGCCGGTCTCGAGCAGCTGCGCGTGCGCGGCCGTGCGGGTCACCCGCTCGAGCGCCTCGTCGATCTCATGGACCACCGCCTGCACCGACGCTTGCTCTTGCAACTTTCGCAGGCGCACCTGCGCGTCGGCGCCGCGGATCTGGCCGCGCTTCCAGTTGAGGAGCGGGACCTCGATGGTCACGCCGAAGCCCCACGCGCCGACCGCCGCCGGCAGCGTGTGACCGAGTTGGGCCCAGCCAAACCATGGCCACGCGCTGCCGCGAGCAACGTAGGCGCCCGCCTCGGCCGCGCCGACGCGGCTGGCCGCGGCGCGCACGTCCGGCCGCCGCGATAGCGCAGCCTCGGTGAGGCTGACCCGCTCACGGTACATCACACCGCGCGTCAGCTCGTCGGCTCGGGTCTGGAAGTGCACATGCGGTCCGGCGCCGCAGGTCCGCCGCAGCTCGCTCTCCAGGGCCGCGATTCTGTCGCCGCTCCGGGCGATCTCGGCCGCCGCCTCTTGATATTCGATGTCCGCGAATTTGAGGTCGAGGCGGGTCGCCATCGCCTTGTCGATTCGTCCGCTGACGATCGTGCGGCGCTTCGCTCGCCGGTGCCCGACCTCCTCGACCAGCACGTGATCGGCGCGCATCCTGGCCAGCCGCGCGAACAGCTTGAAGATCCGCGCGCGCAGGGTCCGCTTGGCCTCCTCGACCTCGACCTGAGCCGCCGCGGTGGCGTAGCGGGCCCCGCGGGCCCCCGCGTGCAGGTTCCACGGCCGCGGGATCGGTACCCGCACCGCGATGTCGAGGCGCGAGCTGCCGCTCTCGAGCCCGCCCGGGCGGAGGTTGGTCAGGCGCATCTCGGGGTTCTCGAGCTGCCGCGCGCGCATGATGTTGGCCTCTTCGACCGCCACCTCGGCGTTCTGAATCGCCACCTCGCGGCTGGCCGCGACCGCTAGCAGGTAGGCCTGCTCCGCATAGAGCAGGTGCTCGCCCGACGGTGTCATCATCGCCGTCGCCTCCTGGGCGCGCTCGGCCTCGCCGCGCTCGATCTCGCGCCAGACCGCCAGCGCGCGCGTGTCACCCGGGGCCGATTCGTGGAAACACGCGGCGCCGAGCAATGTAATGACCACATGATGGATCAGCGCGCGGGCCACGGGAGCTCCAGCCATTGCGGTGTCTCATCGCCGGTGTCGAACACCACCACGATCGCAGCCCCGTCCGGCGCGAGGCCGATGCCCTCGGGCTTGAGCCCGGTGAATATCGCCACCTGATGCGGCGCCGAAAGCCGCGCCCGCTCGGTCACATGCCACAGCGAGCCGCTCTGTTCCTTCGGATCGACGGCTGCGGCGGTCGCTCCGATCAAGAGAGAACCGTCGGCGAGCTCGAGCATGTCGGCGATCCCGCCCGAGACCTCGGCGCCATCGGCGGTGACATGCAGCGGCACGCTGCCCCACAGCGCCAGCTCGCTGGCCCCGAGGCCCTCGCCGGCCAGCAGGCGATCTGGGCGGCCGAGGCGCCAGATCAGCGCCTCGCCGCGGGCCCCCAGCGGCGCCTTGAGCCCGAGCAGCAGCCCGCCCTCGGCGGTCGCCGTCATACCCTCTAGATCGAGCTCCGCGAGGTCGGCGACCCCGAGCCGTTGCTGCACTTCGGGCCCGGCCGCCACCAACAAGTCGGCGAATTGCACCGCCTTGATTATGGTACCGCCATTAGCGTCGAGGGTCACCCGCGCGAACAGCTGCCGCTCCGGCGGGCGCTTGCCCTTGCGGCTCAGGCTCTGCGACGCGAGGATGTACAGGCTGCCCTCGGGCCCTGGTGCGATCGACTCCAGGTCGGAGACCCCCTCGACCCCCGTCAGCCGCAGCGGCTCGGCGTCGACCTGTCCGGTGCGGGTCATCGTGAACAGCCACGGCGCGTGCTCCTGCTCCGTCAACGTCCCGGTGTCGTCGCTGACGAGGATGAAGCGGTCGCGCTCCGGCCACCACAGCAGGCCCGAGGGCTCGAGACGTGAGCGCTCGGCCAGCGCGACCGGCACCAACATCGCCCGCGGCGTCACCGCGTCGGCGGCGACCTTCTCGACCTTCGCGTTCACCGACCTGCGCGCCGCCGTCGTCGTCAGCGCGCGCGCGTTGCCCTCGCGCGCCGACGAGGCCATCTCAGCGGTCTTGTGCTCGGCCGGCGCCTCGGCGGCGCCGCTGGCGAACGCGACGCGGAACGACTGTCCGGCACGCAGCGGCACGTCGGCGTCGACGGTGACTGTCACCTCACGACCCCACTCCGGCGCCTGCGGGTCGCGCCAGCAACGGATGGGCAATTGCCCGACGTGCTCCTCGAGCGCCGTGACGTGCCCCTGCAGCGGCTCGGCGTCGCGGCCGCGCGGATACAGCAAGGTCGACTCGCCGAGCCGAACTTCCTCCGCCTGCGCCTCACCCATGCACACGTGCACGCGCGGCCCGCCGAGGGCCACCAGCGTCAACACGGGAGAGCCGGGCGATACGACCTCACCGGGTCGCACCAGCACCTCGCGGACCTCGCCGTCGCTCGGCGCGCGGAGCACCAGCTCCTCGCGCCGCAGCGCCAGCAGCTCCTCACGCCGCGCCAGGATCGCTAGCTCCGCGTGCAATGGTTCCACCGCCAGCTCCGGCGCGTTCGTGGTCGCCGCGCCGCGGCGGCCGCGGGCCGACGCCACTTCGCCCACCAATTGCGAGATCAATGAATCCATCGCCTCGACCTCGCGGCTGGTCGTCGCCTGTTGAATGGTCAGCGCGTCGAGCTCGCGGCGATCGGCCATTCTTTGATCGACCAATTCGCGCTGCCGACGGATCTGCGCCGACATCGCCCCGAGCTCGGCCGACTTGACCTTGCGCCGCGACTGCGCCGAGCGCAGTGCCAGCTCGGCCGAGGACAATGATTGATCGAGGCCGCGGGTGGTATCCGACTCGAGCGCGACCGCGGCGACCTTGGCCGCGCCGAGCTGGGCCAGGATCTTCTCGCGCTCGGCGGCGAGGATCGCTAGCTCGGCCTCGCTCTCGGCGGCGTCGAGGGTCGCGACCACCTCGCCGGCCTCGACCCGATCGCCGACCTCGACCATCAGCTCGTCGACCCGTCCGGCTCGGGCGACCGACACCGTGTAGTCGACGCTGACCACGTAGCCGATCGCGCTGATGCGCTGCATGCCACACCACAGCGCGCCGGCCCCGGCCAGCGACCCGCTCCACATCAACCACGGGAGCACCGTCCTGCGCAGCCAGTCTGTCGACATCTAGAGCTCCACCGTGGGATCTTGCAGCAGGAGCGAGATGTCCTGGATACCCGGTACACCCTCGAGCGCCCGCACCAGCTCGCTGCGCTGTTGCGGGTCGGCGAGGCGAATCTGATACGAGTGCTCCATCGCCGCGCCCTGCGCGACCTCCCGGAGGGTCGCTAGCGCGACGAATCGCGTGTGCTTGCGGAGGATCGCCATCACCGTCGGCTCGTCGTACGACGACGGCAGCTGGAAGCGCAGCAGGCCGTCGATGCGGCGCTGGCTGCCGAACTCGCTGACGGTGAGCAGGAGGATCGAGGCGCAGAACATGCCCGCGCCGAGGGTCGCCGCGAGGTAGGCGCCGAGGCCGGAGGCGATGCCGCTGCCGAGCCCGGCGAACACGAACATGATGTCGCGCGGGTCGCGGAGCGCGGTGCGGAAGCGGATGATCGCCAAGCCGCCAGCGATGCCGAGGCCAGCGGCAATGCTGTTGCCGATGGCCAGCATCAGCATGCACGAGATGACCCCGCCGACCGCGATCGCGTGGACCAGGCCCTGCGAGTACGACATGCCGCGGAAAGTCCACACGTAGACGGCGGCGATCGACTGCGACAGGCCGAACGACAGCAGCGTGGCGAGGAACACCCGCTGCAGGCTGGCCGGTTCGTCGGCGCCGAGGATGGCCAGATCGATCATCGCGACCTCCAGCGAGGACGGGCGATCCGCGGCTGTGGCGACTCGTAGAATGCCCGGATCGAGGTGCCGTACTTCGAGAACGAGCGCCGCTGGAGGTCGAACTTGCCGACCAGACCGGACAGCCAGATCGGGACCGCGGCGGTGAACTTGAGCTCGAGCACGACCAGCGAGTCGAGCGTGCGCTGGGTGACCGCGTCGTCGAGCGCCCGCCAGCCGCGAGGCTCTGTCTCGAAGGACAGGTTACGCACGACCTGGGCGCGGATGTTCGAGTCGAAGGTGACCCGCGCGTAGTCATCGATGCGGCTGAAGTACGGCTCGCGGTGGTAGCGGACGATCGTGAAGGGGCGCGCCCGCAGCGTCCGTGCCAGCGTCACGAACCGCTCGACCGCCATGCGGTCCTTGCCGCAGATCTCGGCCGGGATCGGCGCCGACGAGTCGCCGAGGATCGTGGCCCATTGCGAGCGAGCCACCTTGCCGCGGGACTTGCTGATGACGTCGTTGAAGCGGCGCTTAACCTCGAAGAACACCGGGCCGCCGGGCGCCATCGGGTAGCCGCGGACCCGCAGCTTGAAGCGGTCGACCTTCTCGTGGTCGTTAGCCCAGAACAGCGCCAGGTCGGGCGCGTCGAAGTAGATGCTATCGATGAGGTAGCGCTGCCCGGGGCACTTGGCCGCCCACGGGTCGATCTCACAGTACGGCTGGATCGCCGCCCTGATCCCGTCGGTGAGCCGCGACGGGATCAGATACTTGAACTCACGACGTTCGATAATCGTAGGATTGGCCGCCATCGCCCCTCTACCGCGCGCACACGCGCACTGTGACCAAAATAACCGGGGGAGGGATGATAGTCGAAACAGTGCTCCTGGGAGGGATCATCCTCACCGCGTCAAACGCGCCAATAATACGTGGACGCGCGCATTGTGGGCACCATCGCGCGTCGAGCCAGCGAATCGCGACACACTCGCGACAGCTCCAACACGGTTCGACAAAATCTACGCCACGGGTGAGTTGGCCCGCGTCGTCGCCCGGCGATCCGGCCGCCGAGATCGACTGGCGGTTGCGAGCATCGCGCATCTGACGCGGATACGTCGCCCTCGCATGTCCCGAGGGACATGCGCTTGGGGCGTCGTCGGTGAACAGGCAGCCGACGCCGCGGAGGGTCCGGGCGTAGGCGTTGGCGTGGGTGTCGACGGTGCGGGTCCGCTCGTTTTGTCGCCCTCAGTTAACATTCGTGTCACGCGCCGGGCCTATGGTGCCCACGTCGTCAGGCTCGCGCCTCGATCCTCGCGCACGCCACCGATGGCGACCCACCTCTCGTTGCTCCCGGGGAAAAATCACCATGCGTAGTTACCCGATCGGGGCGCTCTTCACAGTATTCGCATCGATCGCGGCCTGCAGCGGCGCCGGACGACCCAGCGATGTCGATAATGTCGACCTCACCGCCGCCACCGAAGACACCGCCGCGGCCGGTGAGTGCGGCGACGGCGAGCTCGGCCCGGGCGAGCTATGCGACGGCGACGACCTCGGCGGAACGAGCTGTCCCGATGTCAACGCCGGCTACGCGGGCGGCACCCTCGCGTGCGCCGCGGACTGCCGCTCGTTCGACGCCTCGGCCTGCGACCTGTCCCCCGGGACAGCCCTGATCGCGCTCAACGAGATCAGCTCGGGCGGGGCGCTCGTCGGCGAGTGGGCCGGTCAGGGCGACCTCATCGAGCTGTTCAACGCCGGCGACGTCGCTGCCGACCTCTCCGGCTACAAGCTGTCCGACGACATGGCCTTCCCGGCCGACAAGACCTATGTGTTCCCCGCCGGCTTCGTGCTCGCGCCGGGCGAATGGCGCGTGCTGATCGAGACCGACCTTCTGTTCGGCATCGCCCAGAACAAGGAGGAGACCGTCTTGCTCGTCGACGCCAGGGGTGAGGTCATCGACAGCGTGACCTTCGACGGCGCCATCGCGCGCGCCTCGTGGTGCCGCGTGCCCGACGGGAACGGCGCGTGGGCAGCGTGCGACCAGACCTTCGGGACAGCCAACCTCGCGGCCAGCGGCAGCTGCGGCGACGACGAGGTCAACGGCATTGAGGAGTGCGACGGCGCCGACCTCGGCGGCCAGACCTGCGAGGTCTTCGGCTTCGTCGGGGGAGCGCTCGCCTGCACGGCCGACTGCCTGCGCGACACCACCGCCTGCAAGTCCAGCAGCGCGGTCGTCATCAACGAGCTCGAGTCGGGCCAGGACGACATCGAGCTGTACAACGCTGGCGACACAGCGATCGACGTCGGCGGCTGGATCCTCACCGACGATCCCGTCGGCCCCGACTACGACCCTGCGACCGACCTCGAGAAGGTCGTGTTCGCGGCACCGACGACGATCGTCTCCGAGGGGTTCTTCGTGGTCACGAAGGGCATGGGCCCCGGCCAGCACCCATTCGGTCTCAGCGGCGATGGCGACACCGTGACCCTGCTTCGGCCCGACCTCAGCGTCGCCGACCGCGTGTCCTACACCGCGGGCCAGGCCGACGTGTCCTACTGCCGCCTGCCCGATGGACCCGACGGTGACTGGACGCCGGGGTGCACACCGACCCAGGGCGCGCCGAATCAGGGCGGATGAGTCGCACAGCTCCAGCGATTTGACCCGCTCGTCCATCGTTTCTCATTCCAGGGCTCATCCTCGGCCTCGTCTACTTCGCGCTCCGCTTGGTGGAGCTGGTGCTTGTGCTGGCCTTGCTCGGGGTCTGGGATTCTCGCCCGTGAGCGGGCGCTTCACGGCTCGAGCTGAAGATCGTCGACCTGCCAGCGGAAGTACGTGAAGTCGCCCGCGGGGAGGCGCCAGAGGACCTCGCCGCGGGTGGGGATCTCGATGTTGGAGTGGCGGCGCCATTCGCTGGCGGTGACGATCCAGCGCTGACGTCCGCCGACCTCGTCGCCGTAGGCGCGCTCGGCCTCGAGGGCGATGAAGCGGCCGACTGCGTCGAAGCGGAACTCGGCGGAGACGGCCTCGTCGCCGTCTACTAGGGTGGCGCGGGCGGTATCGTCGCCGATCGGGCTCCAGCGGATCCTCGGTGATAAGGCGGCGGAGGGGAACCATACGATCTCGCCGAGGAAGTGCAGGCGCGCGCCCAGGTCGATCTGCGGGCCGCTGGCGTCGACGAAGGGGTAGAGGCCGGCGGCGGTGATGAGCATGCTGCCGACACCGCGGTGATAACGATCGCGGCCGACGATCGGGAGGACGCGCAGCATCGTGGTGCGGACCTGCCAGACGAAGCCGGGCGGCTCGACGCTGAAGTCCTGCTCGGCGGTGATCGACATCCAGGGGCCGTCGGGGGTCGTGCGCAACTCGCCGCTCTGGGCCAGCCGGACCCGGCTGCTACGGAGGCGGCCGGGATGGCCCGGCGGGATGGCCCGGCGGGCTGGCCCGGCGGCTCCAGGGGGCGCAGCGTCGTCAGCGCGCAAAGGATGCATGTCGCTGTGGGCCCGGCGCGTCTGCTGGCGGGACGCAGGTCGCGTATGCTGCTGGGCAACGCGAGCCATGCCTACGATCGCAACCGTGGTAATGTACAATGGCATGTGGTTGCTCGCGCCCGTGATGGCGTGGAATATCCTGCTCACGGCGAGGCTGCCGGCCGCCTTCTCGCGGGAGGTGTTCTGGCGCGAGATCCCCAGGGCCATCAGCATCCCCGAGAACACCCTGAGGATCGGCCTGTTCGCGCTGCCCGGCGTGACGATGTTCGAGGTCAGCTCGACCGAGATCGCGGGTTGGCTCGCGTATGGCCTCGGCCTCGCCGCCTACTTCGCGAGCTGGCTCGCACTGATCTACCGCCCGAGAAGCTGGTGGAGCCGCCACGCGGTGGGCTTCCTGGCCCCCGCCTACACGCCCTCGTTATGGTTGGCTGGCGTGGCGCTGTCGACCACCTCCTATGTCGGCCACGAGCCAGGGGTCCGGTGGACCTTCGTCGCGCTCTCCGTGGGCTTCCTGAGCTTTCATGTGGCCCATACAACGCTGATCTTCCGCCGCGAATCGACGAAGTCTACGCTGCCAGACCATCACTTCGAGTGACGATCACCTGCCGGTGGGAGTTGCGGAACGACCGGCACCTACGTCAGTGCCCCGAATGCGCCCGCCACGCATCCTCGGGAGCGGCCTGAGCGGCGCCGCGGTGGCGGCGCAGGTCGGCTTCCACCATCAGAGCCCCCTCCTCCGCCACTTCAAGCGCATCGACAGCATCTCGCCCGGTAGCTACGCCGCGACCCGCTGTGAGTGAGCGAGCAGTCGGTCCGTGGCGCAATCGTCACACAGTCTTGGCCGCGCATTGACGCCCCCGACGATCGCGTCGCCTACGTTTACGCGGCATGCAGCGGCTCGATCGACTCACACGCACCCTCCCTCTCAATGCCCTCTGGATCGCGCTGCTCGGGCTCGGCGCCTGCGGCGACGATGCCGCCCAGGCCACAGGCGGCGATGCCGGCGTCGACGGACAGGACGGGCAGAACGGCATCGACGGGCAGAACGGCAACGACGGGCAGAACGGCAACGACGGGCAGAACGGCAACGACGGGCAGGACGGCAACGACGGCAACGACGGGCAGAACGGCAACGACGGGCAGGACGGCGGCGACGGGCAGGACTTCAGCCGCGCACCGCGCTCGGCGGTCGTCGGGTTGAGCTTCGTCGACGACCTCGGCACGGGGGCCACCAACGTGGCCGAGCTGGTCAAGGCGCTGGTACAGAAGCACGCCATGGATCTGCCGCTCGACGGGCTGCAATTTCCGCTGGCGGCCGCCTCGACCGACGACGTGCGGGCGATCGCGGGGCTACACGGCTCGGTGGTGGTGCGCTGGCTCGATCCGCTCGGCTATGAGGATAACGCCGAGGCGCCGCGCTTCGGCGCCAACAACGACTATATCGCGTACTTCGGCGACGGCTGGGACGCGAAGGCCGGAGATGCCCCGCAGTGGCATGGCAGCGGCAGCGCCGGGTGGTTTTGGGTCAATCACGAGTATGTCTCGGGTGACACGCCGACCGGCACCACCGCCCCGACCAGCCAGCACACGATCCTCGCCGGCTTCCTCGCGCGCCTCGGCGTGCTCACCAACGACGTCACCAGCGACGTGTGGGACGACGCCTCGCTCGCCGCCTACGTCCGCGAGCACAAGCGCCAGATCGGCGGCACCTGGCTCCACGCGGTCCAGGACCCGGCCAGCGGCGAGTGGCAGCTCGACCGCGGCGCCCCGGCGGTCCGCTACGACGCCAGCAGCGCGACCCTCACCGCGATCACCGGCCTCGGCTTCGCCGGTCCCGACACCGACGACATGGGCGCGCCGCTGCCTGGCGACAACCTCGCCGCCGGCATCATGGGCGACTGCTCGGGCGCGCAGACCCCGTGGGGCACCATCATCAGCGCCGAGGAGAACGTGCAGGATTATTATGGTGACCTCGAGGAGTGCTGGAGCGGGCAGCAGTTCGTGCTCGCGGCCGGCTGCGACCCGGGCGCCGCGATCACACTCGACAACGCACCGACCGACGATGGCGCGTTCAGCATCGGCGCCGACGCGAGCACGCGCCACGCCCGCGACCGCTACGGCTACCTCGTCGAGCTCGACCCCGGGCAGGCCCCCGGCGAATACTACGGCAAGACCAGCCCCGGCGTCGGCCACCAGAAGCTCGGCAGCATCGGTCGCGCGCACTGGGAGAACGCCGCCTTCGTCGTCGACGGCGACTGGAAGCCGCTCGCCGGGCAGCCGCTGGTCGTCTATGCCGCCGATGATCGGCGGAGCGGAAGGATCTACAAGTGGGTCTCGAAGAAGAGCGTCCAGGCGGGCATGAAGCGCCCGGAGCTGCGCGCGCTGCTCGCCGCGGGCGACCTGTATGTCGCGCACTTCGCCGACCTCGACAACAAGACCGGCACGACCCTCGCCAGCGGCAAGGAGGCGACCGAGGCCGCCCCCGGCGCGGGCCAGTGGATCTCGCTGTCGACCACCAACACCGGCGATATCGCCCCCAACGCCGGCACCGCGGCCGGCGCCGCCGGCACCAAGGTCGGAGCTGCCCTCAAGGACATGTCCTGGAACGCGATCGGCGGCTTCCCGGGCGACGACGACGTGCGCAAGGCCCTGTTCACCGCCAGCAACAAGATCGGCGTGATGGAGCTGAACCGCCCCGAGGACCTCGAGTGGAACCCGAAGGACCCGAGCGGCACGCCCCGCCTCTACGTCGCCTTCACCAAGCACGGCGCCCAGACGGCCCTCGACCAGGACGGCGTCCTCTACCCGCCCGACCAGTGGGCCATGAACGCACCCAAGCGGGAAGACAGCGTCGGCACTATCTTCGCCATCGAAGAGAGCGACCCCGCCAAGCCCGCCGGCTCCAAGAGCTTCACCTACTTCAAGGTCCTCCAGGGCAGCAAGGGCGCCGGTGCCTTCGACGTCGCCAACCCCGACAATCTGATGCTCGACGCCGATGGCGGCCTGTGGTTCGGCACCGACGGCAACGTCGGCACCAACGGGGCCGCCGACGGTCTCTACTACCTCGACCTCGACCCTGCTCACCGCGCTGGCGAGCCCGGCGTGGTCAAGCCGAGCTGGGGAGTGGGCTTTCGGGTCGTCGCCGGCCCGAGCGACGCTGAGGCGACCGGCCCCGCCTTCAGCAGCGACATGCGCACCCTGTTCTTCGCCGTGCAGCACCCCGGCGAGGATCGCTTCTCGCAGTGGCCCGGTACGCCCTGACCGACCGTCCTGACCCGTCCTGCCCTCACCTCGAGAGGACCACCATGCTGATACCCGAGCGTCTCCTGCGGAGCTGCCTGATGGGCCTCGCCGCGCTGCTCCTGCTCCCGCTGAGCGCTGGCGGGCTCGTCGCGGTCGAGGAGCCCGAAGAGCCCGCGGCCAGGCTCCCCGTCGCCGGAGCATTCGATCCGCTGGCCTATGCGCGGACGCGGCGGGGTCACGTCGATAACCTCGAGGCCGGCATTCCGCCGCCCTGTTACACCGCGACGGGCCCGGCCTCGAACCCGTGCTGGACCTGCCACACCGACTCGCAGGCGCCCAACGGTATGGCCGACTGGCGCTTGCAGCAGACCTACGCGTTCTCCGAGGTCGGCCTCGAGAATCGCTGGCACAACCTCTTCGTCGATCGTCGCCCCGCGATCGCGGCCCAGCGCGACGAGGAGATCCTCGCCTACGTGCGCGTCGACAACTACACCCCGCTGCGCGCCGCCCTCGCGACCCGCGCCGACTATCACGGCTATCGCCCCGACCTCGACCTCACCCGCGGCTTCGACGAGTACGGCCTCGCCCGCGATGGCAGCGGCTGGCGCAGCTACCGCTATAAGCCGTTTCCCGGGGCATTTTGGCCGACCAACGGCAGCGCCGGTGACGCCTTCATCCGCCTGCCCGACCAATTTCGTGGCGACCGAACCGGCGCCCCCTCGACGCCGATCTATCGCGCCAACCTGGCAATCCTCGAGGCCAGCCTCGCCAGCGATCCGCGGCTCACCGACGTCGCGGTCGTGCGCGCGATCGAGCCGCTCGACGAGCGCGTCCTCGGCGTCGACCTCGACGGCGACGGCCACCTGTCCCCGGAGACAGCCACCTTGCGCGGCCTGCCCTCGCACTACCTCGGCGGCGCGGCCGATCACCCGGTTCGTCGCGGCCTCTATCCCGAGGGCGCCGAACTACTACATAGCGTCCGCTACCTCGACCCCGACTCGCCCGGCCTGATCGCCACGCGCATGAAGGAGCTGCGCTACATGAAGAAGGTCCAGGAACTCGACCGCTGGGCCATGCAGGCCGCCTACGCCGCCGAGCTGGACGCCCGCGACGAGGGCAAGCTCCCGCGCGCGCGCGGCTCGGCCGAGCTCGGCCTGCGCGGCGACCTCGGTTGGCAGCTGCAGGGCTTCATCGAGGACGCCGAGGGTCGCCTGCGCCTGCAGAGCGACGAGGAGCACCGCGCCTGCATGGGCTGCCACGACGGCATCGGCGTCACCGTCGACCAGACCTTCAGCTTCCCGCGCAAGCTGCCCGGCGCGGACGGCTGGCGCTACCAAAACCTGCGCGGCATCCCCGACGCGCCGCAGGTCGGCCATCGCGACGGCGAGATCCTCACCTACTTTCGTCGCGTCGGCGCCGGCGACGAGCTGCGCGCCAACGCCGAGCTGCTCGCTCGCTACTTCCCCGGCGGTAGCCTCGACGAGGCCGCGGTGCTGCGCGCCGCCGATCTCGCCGAGCTGCTGACCCCGTCTCGCGCCCGCGCCCTCGCGCTCGACAAGGCGTATCGGGCCGTCGTCCGCGAGCAGTCTTACACCCGCGGCCGCGAGGCCGTGCTCTCCCCGGCCGTGAACGTCCACGCGCACGTCGACCCCGAGCGCACGCCGACCGCCGGCGCTGTGCACCTCGACGGTCGGCTCCAGCTGCACTGGCCCTGACCCGGCGACCGGGGCCCCACGGCGGACGGCGACGCTGGCGATGGGTCGGTCCTCGCGGATCGAGAGCCCGCCAACCGCCGACGCGCCGCGCCGGGGGCCGTCGCTAAGCTGGCGCATTCGAGTCGAGAATCGTCACACCCGTGCGGCGCTGGTGTCGCGCGCGCCTCGTGTCATCGCGCCCACCAGGCTCAGCTTCACTCTCATGCGATACCCGTCATTCATCCCCGACATCAACATCTTCTTGCTCGGCGCGAGCCTCTCGGCTTGCGCCCCGGTCGATTCGACCAAAACCACGCTCGACAGCGAGAGCACCCACCACCAGCACCAATAGCACTCCCGCGAATCCGGGCGACCCCTCGAGCGACTCGACGGCCCCGCCCACGAGCGCGCTGCCGACCGGCGACGCGACCACGGGGCCCGGACCGACCGGCAGCACGACGGAGGCGATAAGCAGCAGTTCCGGCGCGACGGCGAGCGGCGAGACCACCGGCACGACGGACGACGGCTCGAGCGGTACGACCACCGGGACCACCGGCGAAACGGGTAGCACCGGCGAAACGGGTAGCACCGGCGAAACGCGTAGCACCGGCGAAGCGGAGACAGGGGCTGGTCCTCGCCGCCGCAAATCGCTCACCGGCAGTACCCCCAGCATGACGGGATAACCCAACACAACGCGAGCACCAGGAAATCAGGAAATCAGGAGCAAGATCCAAGCGAGGCTGACCTCGCGCGGCGCGAGGGTGGGCAGTGAGCGGAGATGGAGGAGCCAACTGCAATGTGCAGGAGCCCGGTTCCTCCTTGGCGCTAGAGATCGAACACCTGGGAGGTGGATGTTACCCTCCTGATCCAGGGCACCGAGGTTCGTCGTCGTTGCCGCGTCCGCGCGTGACCCGCGACGCCCTCGCGATCCAGCGCGGCGTCGCGGCCACAACCTGGCCCGCTCCGACGATCTTCGCGTTGGCGTCGGCTTGCATACGGGCTCGCTGATGTTCGGTACGGTCGGCGAGGCCGAACGGATGGAGGCCGTGGTCGGCTCGCGGGCGATGTCCGCTGATTGAAGAACTCCGACTCGCGGCCCCTCGTCGAGCGAGTTCGGCCGCCGCCGCGACCGAGTCGTCGCGCGCGCGAATGTCCGCGCCACGCAGCTCACGAGGCGTGCGACGGCTCGTGCGAGGAGCCGTCGGCGGACGGCTTCTCCGCTTGTCGCCGGCTTGGTATCATCGAGCGAGCTCGCGTGCAGGATGGATGGCGTGGCGCACGACCCGGGACAGCTCCCCTCAGCTGACGATCTCACGGATCTCACCCATCGACGACCGGCGACATCTCGGGTCCCCGGCGACCCGTTGGCGACGACCACCAGGCCCGAGGGTCTGCACACGCCCGCGTCCGACTTCCGTGGTCTTGATGACGTGAACCTGTCCGTGGGGACAGTTATGGCCCGCGGCGCCTCCTCCGGCGGCGGCGGCCCGCCGAGCGCGCGCGAGGCCGCGCGGATCGGCCGCTATGCGGTCCTCAGCCGGCTCGGCGAGGGCGGTATGGGCGAGGTCCTCTCCGCCTACGACGAGGTGCTCGATCGGCGCGTCGCTCTCAAGCTCGTGCGCGCCCCCGAGCGCGGCGATCTTCGCCTGCAGGCCCAGTTGATGCGTGAAGCCCAGGCGCTCGCCCGGCTGTCCCACCCCAACATCGTCCAGGTCTACGAGGCCGGCGCCGACGGCGACGAGCTCTACCTGGCGATGGAGCTGGTCCGCGGCGTGACGCTAGCGACCTGGCTCTCCGACCAGCCGCGATCCCGCGCCGAGATCGTCGGCATGTTCCATCAGATCGGCCAGGGCCTCGCGGCCGCGCACCGGGCCGGCCTCGTCCATCGCGACTTCAAGCCGAGCAACGTGCTCGTCGACGCCGAGGGTCGCGCCCGCGTCGTCGACTTCGGCCTCGCGGCCCTGGCCGAGCGCCCCGACCTGTACCTCGGGTTGGTGGGCACCCCCGCGTACATGGCCCCCGAGCAATGGCTCGAGGAGCGGGTCGACCCGCGCACCGACCAGTTCAGCTTCTGCGTCGCCCTGTGGGAGGCGCTCGCCGGCGCGCGGCCGTTCCAAGGCGACTCGTTCGACGAGCTGCGGGCGGTTATCCTCGCGGGTCGCCTCCCTGAGCGCGGCCGGATCCCGCCGGAGCTCCACCGAGCGCTCGTCCGCGGCCTCGCCCGCGATCCCGACGCACGTTACCCGACGCTCGAGGTCCTGCTCGCCGATCTCGTCGAGGCGCCCTCCCGTCGGCGCCGGCGCCTCGCCGTAGGCCTCGCCGTCGCCGGCATCCTCGGCCTCGGCCTCGGCGCCTCGACCCTCACCGCAGCAGGCGACGGCTGCACCGGCGGTGAGGCCCGGCTCGCCGGGGTCTGGGACGACGCCCGCCGCGAGGCCACGCGGGTCGCCTTCCTCGCCAGCGGCCTCGATCACGCAGGCGACGCCTGGACCGGCGTCGCCCGCGGCCTCGACGTCCGCGCCGCCGAGATCGCGGCGATGCACCGTGAGGCCTGCGAGGCCCACGCCCGCGGCGAGCAGTCGGCGCACCTGATGGATCTGCGGATGACCTGCCTCGCGCGACATGTCCAGGAGGTCAGGGCGGTGACCGACCTGTTCGTCGCCGCCGACGCCGGGATCGTCGACAAGTCGCTCGACGCCGTCGCCTCGCTGCGGCCGCTGGCCCGCTGCGCCGACGCCGACGCGCTGCTCGCCGATCTCCCGCCGCCCGACGATCCGGCGCTGCTGGCCGCGGTCGAGGCGGTCCGGACCCGGCTCGTCGAGCTCGCCGCGCTACGCTACACGATGCGCCTCGACGCGAGCTTCGCCGCCGCCGACGCCGCGGTGCGCGACGCCGGGGCGACCGGCTACGGGCCCGTCATCGGCGAGGCCCTGCTCGAGCGCGGGCGGCTGCACGTGCTCGTCAGGCGCGTCGAGGCCGCCGAGCGCGACTTCCTCGCCGGATACACCCGCGCGGTAGCGAGCGGTGACGACGCCGTCGCCCGCGACGCCGCGCTCCTGATGCTCGGTCCGCTCCTCACTCGTGCCGAGCTCCCCGAGGCCCAGCGATGGATCGCGGTCGCCGGCGCGGCGCTCGAGCGGAGCCCCGATCCCGGCGGCGTCGCCCGCCTCCTCCACCTGCGTGGCAAGCTCATGGCGCTGCTCTCGCGGAGCGCAGAGGCCGAGGCCCTGAGCGCGCAGAGCATCGTCGCCTACGACGCCGCGTACGGCCCCGACCACCTCGAGAGCATCGACGCTCGCATCGAGTACAGCGACTCCCTGGCCCACAGGCAGGAAGTCGAGCGCGCCCGTGAGCTCATCAGCGACGAGATCGCTCGCCTCGAGCGGATCTATGGCGCCGATCACCACGCACTCGCAGATCCTGTCTTCAACGAGGGGTTATTGTACCGCGCACTCGGCGACTACGAGGCCGCCCTAACCAGCCTGCGCCGCTCCCACGCTCTGTACCGACGGATCCACAGCGACGACGAGGACCTGTTGGTCCGCCTCAATGACAACATCTCGCTCACGCTGTATCTGCACGGGCAGCTCGACGACGCCCTGAATGTCGCCCGTGAGGCGCTCGCGGCCGCCGAACGCCGCCTCAAACCCGACGATCCCGGGCTATCCCCATATTATCATTATGTCGCCAAGATCGCCCTCGAGGTCGGCGACACCGACACCGCGCGCACGGTGCTCGATCGATACCAGAGGCTGCTCGAGAGCAACGCCGGCCTGGTGCACGTGCGGGGCGCGGAGTTCGAGATCCAGCGCGGTGAATGGTATCGGCGGACCGGGGATCCCGTCGCAGCTGTCTCCCACTACGAGCGCGCCCTCGAGCTCCGCTCCGGGCGCGGCGAGCTGTTGTTTATCACCGGCGAAGCGCACGACGGCCTCGGCCGGGCCCTGTGGCAGATCGGTCGCGAGCCAGACCGCGCCCGTGAGCACCTCGATCGGGCCCGCGCCATCTTCGTCGAGGGCGGCGCGGCCGCGGCTCGAGCGCTCGCCGATCACGAGCGCTGGCGCGAGGAGGTGCATCTCCCCGCGCCCTGAGCCGCCGCGCGCGATACCCCGGACTTCACAAACACCGCCACGTGCGCGAGCCTTGATCGCGTCCCCGCCGCTCCTCGACGCTCCTCGACGCGAGGCCCGATGTCCCCGCCCAAAGAACTCGACGCGTCCACCCGCCGGCCGGCCTCCAGCGCCAGGATCGACCCCGCGAACCGCCTGCTCCGGCTGACGATCGCGTTCCACCCGACCCTACGCCGGGTCGGTGAGCGGGCCGATCTCGTCGCCGATGGGGACGGCATCGCCTTGTCGCGTCGGACCCCCGAGTTCCACGCCCCGGACGGCCGCCTCACTGGGCCGCTCGGTGACTCGTACCTCAGCCGATCTCCGGTCGTGCTGCGGCCGTGTGAGGGGGGCGTCATCGTCGAGCGGGGCGCGTCGAGCACCCCGCTCCGCGTCGTCGGCGCGCCAGCGACCAGCCGGGTGTTCCTCGACGCGTCGGCGCTGGCGTACGGCGCGGTGCTGACGCTGGCCGATCGCGTGATGTTGATCCTGCAGGAGTGTCCGCCTGCCAGTGCGCCGTCGTCGGGGCACGGTCTCACCGGCGCGAGCGCGGCCCTCGAGGCCGTCCGCCGTCACATCGATCGCTGCGCGCCGCTGCAGGCGTCGGTGCTGATCCAGGGCGAGTCGGGGACCGGAAAGGAGCTGATCGCCCGGGCGATCCACGCCGCCTCGCCGCGAGCCGGGCGCCCGTACGTGCCGATCAACATGGCGGCCCTCAACCCGCACACCGCGGTCGCCGAGCTGTTCGGACACGCGAGGGGCTCGTTCACCGGCGCGCTCGAGGCGCGGGAGGGCCTCTTCCGGGCGGCCGACGGCGGGACGCTCTTCCTCGACGAGATCGCCGCGGCCTCGCTCGAGGTCCAGGCGATGTTGCTCCGCGTGCTCGAGGTCGGGGAGATCCAGCCGCTCGGCGGCTCCCCCGCCCGGCGCGTCGACGTTCGCGTCCTCACGGCGACCGACGCCGACCTGACGCAGTCGATCCGACAGGGCGGCTTCCGGGCCGCGCTCTACCATCGGCTCGCCGCCTACGAGCTGCCGGTCCCGCCGCTCCGCGCCCGCAGGGACGACATCGCGCGCCTCTTCGTGCACTTCCTCGAGCTCGAGCTGCAGCGCGCGGGCCGGCCGGAGTGCTTCGAGGGGCTCGCCGAGGACGCCTCGAAGCGGCTCCCGGTCGCCGCGGTCGCGCAGCTCCTCGCGCACGCGTGGCCGGGCAACGTCCGCGAGCTGCGCAACGTCGCCGTGCGGGCCGCCGCCGCGCTGCTGGTCGGGGATGACATCGGCCAGGTCGTCGCGGGCGAGCACGAGGCGCAGCCGCCGGGCTCCTCCGCGCCCGCGCAGCCGCCGGCATCGTCGCTCTCGGACGACGAGCTCCTGCGGGCCACCCTGGCGAAGCACGGCTGGCAGGTCGCGTCCGCGGCCCGCGAGCTCGGCATCTCGCGCAACACCCTGTACGCGCGGATCCGGAGCAGCGAGCACCTCCACACCGCGCCCGAGCTGCCGCGCGCCGTCCTCGAGCCGCTGTACGTGCGCCACAGCGGCGATATCGCGGCCATCGCCGGCGAGCTGGGCGTGTCGGTCCGCGCGCTCAAGCTCCGGCTGCGCGCGCTCGAGCTGATTCAATGAGCGCCCGCCCCGTCGGTCCGGCGAGGCGCCGCCGCAGCTGCTCGCGCGCCTGCTGCACCCGCTTGCGCGCGTTGGCCGACGTGATCCTCTGACTGAGCGCGATCTCGTCGTAAGAAAGATCCTCGAGGACGCGCTGATCGAAGGTCACGCGGAGCCGCGGCGGCAACGCGTCGACCGCGTCGTCGAGCAGCCAGCGGAGCTCCGCCCGCAGCAGCGCCCGCTCCTGGGCGTGGGCCTCGTCCTGGGCGACCGCCGGCGCCGCGTCGCCGTCGACGTCGACGTCGATGAAGCGAGCGCGCGCTCGGCCCCCGGCTCGCAGCCGGTCGGTGCACAGGTTGCTCACGATCCGGAGCGCCCAGGCGCGGAAGGTCGCCGCCTCGAGCGTGCGTGTGTGCAGGTAGCTCAACGCCTTCAGCGCGCCGGTGCTCAGGATGTCCTCGGCCTCCTGATGGTGGCCCTGCAGCCAGCGAGCGCACCTCCGCAGGAGCAGCGGGCGCTCGCGCAGCCACAGGGACCAGAACAGCTCGGTCGTTGCTGTCGACGGTTCGGATCGCAGGTCATGCATGGGGCTCTGCGACCTCATGGCAATCACCGTGCCACTCTGAATGCGACGCCTGACGCGGCACGCGGGCGGCACGCTGCGGCCTGAACGTTCACCGCGGAGCACGAGCGTCCCGTCGAGTGTTCAAGCGAGCGCTCGCTCGCCGCCGGGCCCGCGGGCTCGCGGGCTCGCGCGTCATCGGGCTCGGTCGCGCACGCGCGGCGTGGCGCGCCGGTCGCGATTCACAGGACGAGGCCGGCGACGTATCCACAATCGAAGTTCACCATGCCGGCTCACCTGACCATCATGCAATCGGCGCTCGCGCTCATTCTCGTCGGCTCCGACGAAACCGAGCGTGATGACCGTGCGGCTCCGGCGGCGCCGCAGCCGGCCTGGACTGCGCCGCCGCACCGGCACACCGTGTACCTCAATTTTGTCGGCGGCACCTTCAACTGGGGAGACAACGCGGCGGAGGGCACGACGGCGTGCTCGATCAATGAGATCAAGCTCGCGGGCTTCACGGGGACCGAGAAGGCGGCGCTAGCGATCGTCGATCTGTTCAAGGAGAAGATGGCGCCCTTCGGCGTTCGGGTGGTCTACGAGAACGCGCCGCCCCGGTACCTCCCCTACAGCATGGTCGTCTTCAGCGGCGAAATCAGCTCGCTCGTCTGCGCCACGGACTGCGGCGATGATCAATGGCGGGACACCACGTTCATCGAGGCGAAGGGCTTTAAACCAGCGAGCGAGATCGCGTACAGCGCCCTGAAGCTCGCTAGCTTCACCTGGGGCCTGGACTACGTGGCGGATCTCGACAACATCAAGGGCTGGGGTGCGAGCAATGGTGACCTGAACTGGGGCGACACCTGCACAGACCTGAGCAAAGAAGTGAACCCGAGTTGCCCGACCACCCACGCCGAATTCTGTCCTCCTGGCCAGCAGAACGCGACGGCCGAGCTGATGGCGATCTTCGGCCCGAACACCCCGGACACGGAGCCGCCGACGGTGAAGCTCCTGTCGCCCGCCGACGGGGCGACGCTCCCGGTCGGCGAGCCGCTCGTCATCTCGGCCGACATCAGCGACGACCACGAGGGCTTCGGCTGGCACCTGGTCATCCCCGAGCTCGGCATCGACGATCCCTGCTACGCCCGAAAGAAGGAGTGGACGCTCAAGAACGTGCCCGAGGGCACCTATACGATCCGCGTCGAGGCGCTCGATCACGACGGGAACGTCGGCCTCGACGAGCTCTCGGTGCACGTCGGTGAGGTCGCTGCCCCCACCACCGGGGACGAGACGGGCGGCACGGGCAGCGCCGGCGACGGCAGCAGCAGCAGCAGCAGCAGCAGCAGCGGCGGCGACGACGACGACAGCGCCGCGAGCGCGACCGGCAGCGCCGAGGGCGACGGCGGCTGCGCCTGCCGTGCGCGCTCGAGCGGCGGACCCAGGGGCGACGGGCTCATCGGCCTGCTCGGGCTCGCCGGCCTCGTCCTCGCCCGCCGCCGGGCGCGATGAGCCCGCGAGGGGGACCCCGTCAACGTTCGATCCGTACATCAACCGATTTGGAGTGCTCATGCGATCTGTCCAGAAGCTGAAGCGAGCGCGGTCCCTGGCTCGCGCCCTCTCCCCCCTGCTCCTGCTCTCGAGCCTCGCTGTCTGCTCCGGCGACAAGGAGGGCGAGGATCCCCCGGAGACCCCGGAGACCGCGGTCCTGGGGCTGTTGGTCGTCGACCTGGCGACCGGGCAGCCGGTCCATGGCGAGTGCGAACTGGTCGACAACGAGGGATACTCCCTCGATCCGCCGGTGTTCCTCACCACCGACACGGACGGCGTCTGCGAGCTCTTCGACGTCGATCCGGCGCAGCGGTACTCGATCTGGTTCACGGCGCCGGGCTACATGGATCACTATGTCATGAACCTCTCGATCATTCCGTCGCCGGACCCGAACGCCTACTACTACTGGCTCATGAACGGGATCTCGACCGAGGCCCGCGATCTCTACGCCGAGCAGCTCGGGATGGAGGCGGATCCGGAGCGCGGCCACGTGATCGGCTCGGCCAACTACTTCACCCCGGACCCCACGGACGAGGGCCACTCGGCGGCGATCGGCTGCGTGACCATCAGCTCGGACCCGGGCGTGTCTCCCATCTACAACAACGAGTCCAACCAGCCGGACCCTGCGCTGACGGCGACCGACTACTTCAGGGGGAGCTTCGAGATGCTCAACCTCGAGCCGGTCGAGCACACCATCACCGCCACGGTCGGCGGGCGCTCCGAGAGCATGACCGTGTCGTCGATCTGGCCGGACAGCATCACCGTGCTGATGTTCGAGTTCCATGCGTCGGAGCACGGCACGCTCGACATGATTGAATCCTGTTACTGACACCGCGCGAGAGGAACGACCATGAATACGCATCAATATCGCCGCTGGAGCCGGACGGCGCCGGCGCTGGCGCTCATCGTCACGCTGGGTGGGGAGATCGGGCCGGCGGACGCGGGCGCGTCCTCGTGTAGCAGCCCCAACTATGACCCGGCCACGGGCTCGGTCACCTGCCCCCCCCCCATGACGACCAAGCTCGGGTTCCGGCCC
>Ga0075152_10000721_pt1 | contig 24058 bp, 17 predicted proteins | sample JI61114C2DNA_FD_70964 | JGI IMG/M metagenome (GOLD analysis project Ga0075152, IMG submission 70964) | Wastewater effluent complex algal communities from Wisconsin, to seasonally profile nutrient transformation and Carbon sequestration -... | ecosystem: Engineered > WWTP > Effluent > Algae...
CCACGCAAAACGCCCCGCTCGGCACCGGCTACGGCACCGTCGCCGTCGGCAAGGATGGCAGCGCGAAGCTCGCCGGATCAATGCCCGATGGCACCGCCGTCACAGCATCGAGCTTCCTGTCCAAAGACGGCGTCTGGCCCGTGTATGCCTCCCTTTACGCGAACAAAGGACTCATCATGGGCAGCCTGAACTTCGCCGATCTCGAAGACATCAGCGACTTCGACGGACCCCTCACCTGGATGCGGCCTGCCGATGCCAAGGCCGCCATGTTCAAGGCTGGATTCCTCACCGAGACGGACGCCGTGGGCTCGCGCTTCGTGAAGCCCACCGTCAACAAGCGACTCTTCCCCCTGTCCAACTTCGGTGGCAACAGCCTCCTCTTCCTTAATGACGGCGGCCTAACCACTGACCTGACACGACTCGTCACCCTCAGCGCCGCCAACAAAGCCATCGTCCCCCTGCAGGATGCCGATGCCGCCACTCTCGTGCCAGCGCCCACCACAGGCCTCTTCACCGGCAGCTTCCTGCATCCTGCTTTGCAAAAAGCCACCCCGATCAAAGGGGCAGTGCTGCAAAAGCAACAGCTCACCGCCGGCTATTTCCTCGCTGGACCACTCGGCGGCGACATGCGCTACGCCGCCAATCCCGCCCTAGCCCCCGTCACTGCCGATGCCGGTCCCATCGGCACCGCCCCGCTTCCCACCGTGACCATCACCGCCCCGGCGGCGAACGCCGTCGCCAAACTCGTCGGCGGAGCTGTCGTTGTCACTGGCAAGGCCGTGGACAAACAAGGCATCGCCAGCGTGCAGGTGCAGGTCCTGCACAACGACGTGCTCAGCCCAGCGACCCCAGCCACGATCGGCACCGTTGTTGCCGCATCAGGCACCTCCAACTGGACGTACAACATCCCCATCGGCGTCGGTGAAGGCGGTCTCTATATCCTCTTCGTCAAGTCCGTGGACACCCTCGGACAGCAGTCCGAAGTTCTTACTGTGCCCTTCCTCGTGCCGCTGAAAAGCGCGCTCACCGTGGCGGTGAACGATGCCAGCAAAGGCAGCGTGAGCACGGGCTTCCTTGGCAGCACGCAGCGGGATGTCGGTAAATTGGTCAGCATCACCGCCACACCGAAGGCGAAGAAAAAGTTCCTCGGCTGGAGCGGTGCCGTGGTCTCCACCTCCCCCAAGATCACCGTGCTCATGAAGGTTGGCACCTCCCTGACGGCGAACTTCGGAGATTGATAGATTAAGTTCGACATGACACGCCGCATCATACTCGCGCTCAGCCTTCTCGTCAGCCTGCCGCAAGTTCGTGCAGGCATCATCGAAGACTGGAATGAGGCCTTCCTCAATGCCGTGCGGAAGGAGACTCCCCCGCCCTGCCTCGTTTCACGAAATCTGCCTATCTTTCATCTCGCCATCCATCGCGCAGTGAAGGCAGCGGTTGAGCGAAAGCTCGATGAGAGTGCCCAACAGCAGACAGCGCACCTCGCTGCCCGATCAGCCTTTCTCACCTTCTTTCCCTCCCAGTCAAAGATGTCTGAGAAGTTGGATGCCGGAATCAGCACGTCCACAGCCAGCGATACCATCCACCACATTGTGGATGAAGCCGTGCAGCGGACCTTCAAAGAACGCGAGGGCGACGGCTCCAGTACCACGATCCACTATGTGCCCAATGAAAAACCCGGCCAGTGGCGCCGCACTCCCCCAAACTTCCGGCCACCAGAGTTCCCACATTGGGGGAAAGTGAAGCCTTTCATTCTTGGGGACGTCACCAAATTCCGCGCTCCACCACCACCCGCACTTGATAGCCCACTATACGCCGAAGAGGTGAATTGCATCAAAGCCATCGGTGGAAAGCTAAGCACCGTTCGCACTGCCGAGCAGACCTTGATTGCCAAGTTCTGGGCAGACTTCAGCTACACCAGTTCGCCTCCTGGTCACTGGAATGAAATCGCCCGAGAGATCTGCCGCACACGCAAAATTCCGACAGCCGAGACGGCGCGTTTCTTCGCATTGCTCAACGTCACCCTCGCCGACACCTGCGTGACCATCTGGGACAGCAAATATCATTACAACTACTGGAGGCCCGTCACGGCCATCCAGCGTGCTGATGAAGATGACAATGAAGCCACCACAGCCGACAAAACATGGGTGCCCCTGCTGAGCACTCCACCCCACCCCGAATACGTGTCCGGTCATTCTGGCATCAGTGGAGCCGCCGCCGCCATCATGGAGCACCACTTCGGCACCAAGGACATCAGCTTTGAAGCCAGCAGCGATGATGTGAAGGACATGAAGCGTCGCTTCACCTCCTTTCAAACCTGCGCCGAAGAAATTGCCCAAAGCCGCATCTACGGCGGCATCCACTATCCTGCGGCAGGCAGTGAAGGACTCGCGCTCGGCAGAAAGATTGCCGAATACAGCATCCAGCACTTCACTGAATAAGCGCAGACACTTGGCATTTTAGAGCACCCACGAAAATGGCGGTGGAAACTGATCCCCACCGCCATCCTGAAAAACAACTGGAAGCCAAGCTCAGAAGTTGATCTGAGCCTGGAGTCCGATGTAGTCGGCCTTCACGTCTTTGTAGTGATCAGCGGCTGCTGCTGCGGTGCTGCTCGTGGTGTTCGTGCGGCTGCCGTGGGTGTACATGAGGGTCAGCTCCAGCTCAGGATACGGGATGTAGCGCAGGCCGACACCGAGTTCATCCACATTGTTCCTCGGTGCATTGGTGGCGAATTTGCGACCGCCGTCATAGTGCTGCCAGCGGACAAAGGGGATGAGCTCCTGCTGATCAGAAAAGATGTGGCGGTAGCTGGCCTGGATGTAGCCGCCGGAGAGATCACCAGAGGTGATGGTCTTCATATCATCACTCAGCACAGGCCCCTGGCCCCAGTTCCACTCGGCCTCCAGACCGAAGGGCTGAGGATACAGGATGGCGGAGATGCCGACTCGCTGATCACGCACGCCTTTTTCGGCGATGGTCGGAGCTGCTGCGTCGCTAAACTTCTGGGTGCTGGAGAGGAACTTGCCGGTGTAAGCCTGCGCGCCGATTTCAAAGAACTGGCCGTTCGGAAACTCGAAGGGATACGTCACACGGGCGAGGTAGTGCGGCTGGCCGTTGTTGTCGGCACGGTTCAGACCATTGCCAGAGTAGGCGCCGATGGCCACGAGGCCGTAGTCGCCAGAGCCGCGCAGGCCCATTTTGACGATGTCTTTGAAGCGGTTGCGGATCTCATACGGAGCCCACATGAGATAGGCACCGATGTCGCGCTCACCCTCGACAGCGGAGTTGATGGCATCTGGTCGCTCCAGGGCAAGACGGTTCTGGGAGGACTGCATGTTCGACCAGCCATAGGGCACCTTGGACTGGCCGAAGCGCACGCGGAACTCACGGGCTGAGTCGAGCGAGACATCGGCATAATAATCACGCGCCTGGAGTGCACTCGTACCGCTGAGATTCGCGAAGTAGTCTGCCTGCACATACATGTAGAGGTGGTTGGTGACATCACCGCTGAAGACCATGCGCCCACGGCGGAGACCGAAGGTTTGCAGGTCATTGGCGAGGGCATCATTGGGCACGTTAAGAGTACCGTTTTCTTCATCGAGCACAGACTCGTAGCGGAACTGGGCATAGCCGCGCAGCTTCATGCGTTCATACCATTTGTCCGCCAGCAGCTCGTCGAGTTCAGCTTTGTTCATAGTGGATGGGGAGGTGTTGTCCGTGATGCGGGAGAGCTCCTCCACCTGGCCCTTCGTGCCCATGAGGATGTCTTCCAGCTTCTCCACCTTGCCCGCGATGCCATCGGCAGGTTTCGTGTTGGCGGCGATCTGCTCCACCTTTGATTTCGTGCCGTTCAAAGCAGACTCGAGCTGCTTGATGCGTGCATCCTGAGCAGCGAGACGTTTTTCGAGCGCGGCATTCGAGCCGTCTGGGGCAGCAGAGACCACTGGCGCGGCGACAGATGCTGGAGTCACTGCAGCGGCTTTCGCTTCATCGGCACGCATCGCGGCCAGCAACATATCGTGCTCAGCCTGGGTGATGCTGCCCTTGGCTTTCATAATGCTGAAGAGCTGCTCCATCGCCTGACTGGCGAGGATGGGTGAGGCTGGTGTGAGGGCCACGGTGGCGGCGGTGAAGAGGCTGAGCAGCCTCCAGCGGGTGCGGGTCGGATTGATGTGGAGCATGGGATGGATGGAGCGTGTATGTAAAACCGCCCTCGGGGGCTGACGGCACCGTCACCTCAATCAAGATTCAGGTGTCAGTTCCGACATGTATCAGCATCGTCACATTATTGGCGAGGTTTCCAATGTTACATGTTTGTCACACAAAGACGTTGGGTATCTGGGAAGAGGCTTTAAAATGTTGACTTTCAGCATTTTAACTGTGTGACACACTATGTCACCTCGGACTCCCCCTTCTCTAGTGTGACATTCCTGTCGATTCTGTGACAAACTCGTCACACTCCAGCTTTTGCCACCTCGTATGCCTCATTTATAAAGGACACCTCCAACAACCACACGACACGAACTCATGAAATCCGCCCTCCTCTCCCTCGCCGTTCTCGTGATGGCTGCGGCCAGTCTCCAGGCCCAGACCACACTCCGCATCCGTGGCTCCGACACCCTTGGCGCGAAGCTCGTCCCCCAGCTCGCTGAGGCCTTTAAAAAGAACGGCGGCAAAGTCAGCTTCGACATCGCTGCGGAAGGCTCCTCCACCGCCTTCACGAACCTCGCCTCCGGCACCGCCGAGGTGGGCATGTCTTCCCGCAAAGTGAAGGCTGATGAGCGTGCGCTTTGCCGCAGCAAAGGTGTCACATTGACCGAGTTCGAGATCGCCTGGGACATGATCGTCATCGTGGTGAACAAAAACAACCCCGTCTCCGACCTCAGCAAGAAGCAGGTGCTCCAGATCTTCGCCGGTGACATCACCGACTGGAGCGAAGTCGGTGGCACACCCGGCCCGATTTCACTTTATACTCGCAACACCTCCTCCGGCACCTATCGCGACTTCATCGGCCTTGCCATGAAAGGCCGTGAGTATGGTAAAAACAGCCAGAAGATGGCCGGCAACGAGCAGATCGCCTCCGAGGTCGGGTCCAACGCGAATGGCATCGGCTACGTCGGCCTGGCCTATGCAAACTCCAAGGGGACCAAGATCGTCACCATCGGCGGTTCCATGCCGAGCGTCGCCACGGTGAAGGAGTATCCGTACTCCCGCCCGACCTACCTCTACACCAACGGCGAACCCACCGGTACGACCAAAGAGTTCATCGACTACTGCCTCAGCCCCAATGGTGACAGTATTGTTGGCAAAGTCGGCTTTGTGCCGAAGTCCCAGGCGAAGTAAGGGCACCATTGCCACAGACCTGATGGCGAATGAGGAAACTTCCCGGATCATTTTCCGGGAGGTGGACAGACCAGCCCCATGGCTTCTGTGCGTTTCGGATTTCCATCGTCATTCGGTTTTACTCATTCGGTATTCCTGCCCATTTAAAGACCCGCCTTCACTTTCTGTACTCGCGTGACTTCAGACGAACGCCCCCCGCTCCGCAGCCTGCTTCTCAGGAAGGGAAAGCGTGCCTCTGTCGGCATCGCCTCGCAGGGAGTGATCCGCAGCTTTTTCGCGGCGAATGCCAGCGTCACCATCGTGGTGCTCGGACTGATCATGGTCTTCCTGCTCAAGGAGGGGGCGGGCTTCCTCGGCACCTACAAGCATGAGCTGGAGATCTACCGCCGGGCTGGTCTGGAGTTCTGCGACATCGTGGACATCCCGCTCTCCGAGCAGCAGGCCTTTTCCAGCAAGCTGCGCCGTGCCGTCACCACCAGTGTCGATCCCATCATTCAAAATGTCCGCGCCCGCCGTGACGCCGCCTTCCTGCTGAAGCGGGAGATCGAGGAACTGACAAAACTCGCCCGTGATCCTCTGGAGGCAGCTTTGGAAAAAGAACCCGCCGCCCAGCCTGCGGAGTTGGAGCCACTCCGACAGCAGGTCGCTGCTGCCACAGCCAAAGTCGCCGCTGAGGCCAAAGTTTCCGACCTCTTTACCGCAGAAGAAGCCAAGCGACTGCGTGCGGAGTTCGCCAAACTCACACCGGAGGTCAGCGACCTGCCGCCCATGCTCACCGAGCTAAGCGCGGCCTTTCTTGTGAAGGATAAAGAGGCCAAACAAAAATTCGGTTCACTCGTGGATGCCTCCGACGAACTCGAAGAAGCTCCCGAACCACTGCGCGAGGTGCTTGAAGAGCTGAAGGAGGAAGTCCTCGTCACCAAAGAAGCCGCCAGCGAACACTTCACCCTCGAAGAAGGCCGCCAGAAGCTGCTCAAAGCCGCCGCCAAAGCCAGGGATGCCGACGAAAAAGCCGCTTTGCTCGAAGAAGCCAAAGCCTCTGAAACCAAGGAACCCAACTACAGCGAGAGCATCAAACCCGTGCTCGAACGGCGGGAGGAACTCATCAAGCAAGTCGTGGCCTACGCAGCGGCGGCGGATGCTGCCGCCGTGCATCTGCCGAAGGAAGGCGGCACGCCCGAGGCCAACAAGCTGCTGAATGAAGTGCGCCAGCAGCTTCCTGTCCATGCCAAAGCCATGCGTGGCACCGTGGATAAACTGAGATCCTGGCAACAGGACAAGCCCGTCTCCATCTTCACTGTCATCGGTGCCTTCTTCTTCGGCACGAACTGGCTCACCAACTCCTCCTGGCAGGACTTCTTCGGCTTCGTGCCTCTGCTCGCGGGTTCGCTGGTCATCGCGCTCATCGCCATCACCCTCGCCACACCTTTGAGCGTCGCCGCCGCCATCTACACGAACCAGTTTGCCTCGGATCGCGAGAAGGAAATCATCAAGCCTGTCATCGAGTTCATCCAGGCCATCCCTTCAGTGGTGCTGGGCTTCATCGGCATTTCCCTGGTCGGAGATCTGATCAAAGAAGTGAGTGAAGTGCCCTGGCTGAGTTGGCTGCCCGGCTTCCCGATTCAGGAGCGTCTGAACATGTTCAACGCCGGCTGCCTGCTCGCCCTCATGGCCGTGCCCACCATGTTCAGTCTTGCTGAAGACGCGCTGAACAACGTCCCCCAGTCCTACATCGACGCCTCTGATGCCCTAGGTGCCACGAAACTCCAGACCGTCTTCCGTGTCATCGTTCCAGCCGCCTTGTCAGGCATCGCCGCAGCCGTGTTGCTTGGCCTCGGACGTGTGATTGGTGAGACGATGGTCGTGCTTCTAGTTGCCGGGAACCGCATCGCCATCCCTGATTTCAGCAGTGGTGCAGGTGTCATCTTCCAGCCCGCACACACACTCACCGGCATCATCGCCCAGGAGCTTGGTGAAGTCTCACGCGGCAGCGCCCACTGGCAGGCGCTGTTCATGGTCGGCATCGTCCTTTTCGTCATCTCCCTGGCCGTGAACGGCTGCGCCCGCGCCGTCGTTCGCCGTTTTGAACTCCCGAAAGCATGAGCCCAGCGCACGACACCTCCATTTCGAGCCAGGCGCTAGTTTTCGCGCTGGGAGTGACGAATTCCGAATTTCCGAATGACAAAGCCCGCAAAGGCAAAACGGCTTCCGCCCTTCGTCATTCGAGCTTCGTCATTCCTTCGTCATTCGTGCTTACTCATTCGTCATTCTCCCCCGTGTTCGCATGACAGATACCACAACCACAGCCAATCCCTTTGCTGGAGATCAGAGCTCCGTGCAGCGTCGTGAGACAGCGGTTCGTTGGTCTTTGCGCCTGAGCACACTGCTCATCGTCGCGGTCACGGTTTCCATCGTCGCTCATATTTTCATCAAAGGCGCACCCATCACCTTCCGCAGCGAGTTCCCCTTTGTGAATGTGAAGTTCCTCACAGAGCTGCCCGGCACCCTGCACGTCATCTATGACAAGCAGGGCAAGGCCACCGAGACCGATGTGAACGGAGCCGATGCCATCAAAAAGCAGCTCGGCGCTAACTTCCGCGAGGAAAAGACCATCTCTTACTCCGGCGGCGGCATCCTTGGCCCCATCGTCGGCACCGCGCTGCTTGTCATCGTCAGCGTCGTCGTCGCGCTCTTCCTTGGAGTCGCCAGTGCCATTTATCTCAGCGAGTATGCCAGCAAAGGGAAGCGCGTGGAGATGATCCGACTCGCCATTCTAAATCTGGCCGGTGTGCCCTCCGTTGTATTCGGCCTCTTCGGTCTCGGTGCCTTCGTTTTGACCGCGCCGGTGTTCACCGATGCACCGCTGGAGCGCAGCATCTTTTCCATCCCGCTCGGCTTCACCTACCTCAGCTTCCAGGGCTGGGACACCTGTGTGCTCAGCGGTGGTTTCACCCTCGCCTTCGTCATCCTTCCCGTCATCATCACCGCCAGCGAGCAGTGCCTGCAAGCCGTGCCACAGGGGTTCCGTGAAACCTCGATGGCCCTCGGTGCCACGCGCTGGCAGACCATCTGGCGGGCCGTGCTGCCCTTCGCCACACCTGGCATTTTGACCAGTAGCATCCTCGGCATCGCCCGTGCGGCGGGTGAAACCGCGCCCATCATGTTCACCGCGGCGCTCGCCTTTAAAGACAAGCTGCCCTGGCAGAAAGACCTGCCACCTCTGCCTGCCGATGCCAGCATGTTCGCGCATTGGGAGCAGAGCATCTCCCGTTTCCTCGGCATCTTCACCGAATCTGTCCAGGCGCTGCCGTATCACATCTACACCCTAGCCGCGCGCATCCCGCACAATGAATACTCCGAGCGCGCGCAGTATGGCAGCGTCTTCGTCTTCCTCGTCCTCGTCGCTTCCCTGGCCGCCACCTCCATCTGGATGCGCCGCCGTCTGCGTGGCAAATACAAGTGGTAGTCTCCCTATCTCCGCGTCTCCGTGTCTTCTCCCTCACCAGCCCAGCCACCCGTCGTCCAAGTCAAAGACATGGACTTCGCCTACGGCAGCAAGACCGCGCTGCATGGCATCAATCTCGCCGTCGAACGCAAGCGCGTCACCGCGCTGATCGGCCCTTCCGGTTGCGGAAAAAGCACCCTGCTCCGCTGCATCAACCGAATGAATGACCGCGTCTCCAGCGCCCGCGTCATCAAGGGCGAGGTCCTCGTCAAAGGGAAGAACATCCACGATGAGGACGTGGACCTCACCCAGCTCCGCAAGCAGGTCGGCATGGTCTTCCAGAAGAGCAATCCCTTCCCCAAAACCATTTACGAAAACGTCGCCTACGGCCTCCGTGTGCATGGCGAAAACGACCCCGAAGTGCTGGATGAAGCCGTGCAGCGCGCCTTGAAACAAGCCGCCCTCTGGGACGAGCTCAAAGACCGCCTGCAAGCCCATGCGCTGGGTTTGAGCGGCGGCCAGCAGCAGCGCCTCTGCATCGCCCGAGCCATCGCCACACAGCCGGATGTACTGCTCATGGACGAACCCTGCTCCGCGCTCGACCCCATCGCCACGCTGAAGATCGAGGAGCTCATCCATCAACTCGCCCACGACTACACCGTCATCATCGTCACCCACAACATGCAGCAGGCCGTGCGAGTCAGCGACCACACCGCCTTCCTCCACCTTGGCAAGCTCATCGAGTTCGGCGATACCGAGCGCATGTTCGACCGTCCGAAGGAAAAACTGACTGAATCGTATTTGCGCGGCACGTTTAGTTAGGCAGTTAACATGTGCTGGGGTTGGAACCGTTTGACAGGCATTAGTAGTGGATGCAAGTGACTCTGCTCTTGTATCAGGCTGCCCATTGCAGCAGCAGCGCTGCTGCTTGAGAAGTGAGACGGATGGCACGATTCAGATTATTACCCACATCCCAGTGGTGAATTCCGATGACTGAGGGCCTATCATTTTCATCCCAGTAAAGCACTGGGGCACCGCTCTGGCCTTTCCAAGTCTCGATGTCGTAGAAAAGGTGGGCGGCATTGAAGCTTCTCAGTCGTCCGGTGTCTGCGGTGAACTGACCGCTGTGGGCGGGGAAGCCTGCCACACTGATGCGCCCCGAGGGTATTTGAGTCAGCTCGCTCTGGCTGCAAACCTTGAAGGGCAGCGTTCCCGTGACGGCAGTAATATCTTCGGCCAGACGCACCACCCCCACATCCGCCGCCTGGCGTATGGCGGAGGACGCTCCATGTATCCAGTCATGCGTGGTGTCGGAGAACACCGCAGGTATCCGCTTAATGAAAGAGGAGTCCATGCCGCCTGGGGTCACTAAAATGCGCGACATCCAGCCGCTATCATAGACGCAATGCCCTGCCGTGATCACAGTTCGCCGCCCGATCAACCAGCCGCTGCCCACTTTCTGCCTTCCATCACTCGCCACCATGTCCAAAAGCACATGACAGCACCATGAGTAGGCGTTTGGCTGATTAATGAAGACCGGATTGATATCGAGTTGCTGAAGGGTCTCTATCTGGGGATTCTCTCCCGTTTCCATTTCAGCAGCAGGCACACGTTTCCGAGGGCGCCGCCGCCTCGGCATCAGTGACATCTCCAGATCCGAGGGAACTCTTGGCACACTGCGGAAGCCTTCTGGGATGACCGGCATTCTGAGGCCTAGATTGGCGTTTGGAAACCAGGATACACGAGTGACATCTGCTGCCGTCTCGCATAGAGCAGCCCGCCTCTTGCGGCTGGCCTGACGGCGTGGTGAAATTTGTAGAGTGTTAATTTCAGGCATAGCTTCAGGAGTTGATAATGTTAGGTCTCTGGCAGTTCCACAGTCCCCTCGATCCGTAGTTTTTTACTCTTGGAGTCCTTATCCCCGGTTTGGGCTTCTCCCTCTGGGGTGGCGTTAAGTATGTTCCCGCCTCCCGAGTTAAAATTTCCAGGTGCCGCCGACGTCCCGTTCTGAGCCCCCTCAACGGCCTCCAAAGCCCTCTCAGCCGTGATTTGGTTTTTCTTGGCTGTTGCCAGATTGGTGCGCGCCTCCAACAGCTTCTTCTGCGCGGCAGACTCAGCGATCTCTTGGTTCATCTTTACATTGACGATGGTTGGCACTGCGGCGGCGATAGTGCCGGTCACCGTGCTCAGCATGCCCGTAAATCCTTTCATGGGGCTGGGACGGACCAGCGTGAAGTTTGTTGGCATCCCCTCTGTCAGCGTCAACTTCGTCGTTCGGTTTACAAAAGGTGAGCGGCCAAATCTAAAGCAGGCCACCCGAGCAGGGTCCGGAACGACGACTGTGTCGCGATGAATGATGCTTGAACCTGTGTTGGACAGGTCAAAGCGCAACTCCACTGCCGTCGGTGGATGGTAAACCACTCCTCCACGTTTTTCGGCCTGTGCCTCCTCGGAACCCACCAAGAGAGCTCCAACTTTTCCGCCTACGCTACCCATCTTGTCACTGATGCAACTCTGACTTGCCCCCGACACACCACAGACTTGCACCACAGCTCCGCTGGCCTTCCTTATTAATGCCTCAGCTGCCTGGGATTCCGCCTGATCCAGCGGATCAAAGGTCACGCTGAACGGTTTCGGCGTTTGAGGAGGAGGCGTTGACTTGTCTCCGCCCTGAGGTCCTCCGCCTAGGATCTTGAAGACGTTGACCGTGGTCGTGGCCAGATCATTGAGGATAGCAGGACTCTGGTCCGTGGAGGAGAATTCCACACTCGTCAACAGACCTTGGGAATTGACAGCAATGGGAGTTGTGATGGTGTCATCAAACAAAGGATTGTTTTTCCATTTGAGATGAAACTGTCGCCGCTTGTCCGCCACCATCAGGCGGGAGACAATAATTTCATAACCAGCAGCAGTAGTAGTGCTGGCCTTCCCCTCAATCTTGATCAAGGCTTTGGGCAGGAAATAAAAAAAGCCTACAGAATCCGACACATCCAGATTAAACCCTTTAGCGGCATTTTGCTCCGTCGTCTGGAGCGAGGTGCAGGCGGTGAAAGCTAACAACAACGAATAAAGACCAGTTCGGAGACCGATCATTACGAGCGGGCGACCGGTGGCAGGCGTACTGTTGAACGTAGAGCCTGGGAACATATCCGTTCCTTGGGATATGACAGATGTACTGGATGAATGAGGCGAGAGTATAGTCATGAGATTTAGGGGGTAGGTGGAGGTAGTGAAAACTGGCTTGGCCGAAGTAATCAGAAGGGCATTAGCAGGAATGGAGCGGGTGGAGATTTTGCGAGTAGTTTAGCCAGCACTTTACCCTTGCGGAGGGTGGTATGATGCGAAAAGCGGGGGTTGATCATCTTTCTATGGCCGCCCTAGCCTCATGGGCGGCATGTTCGAGGGCGCTGCGGTTTTTCTGAAGAATGATGCTTTTGTCTCTCATATCCTTGATCAGGTTCTGGCTCTGATCCGGCGGCAGTTTCAGGGCGACCAGCTTTGTCTCCAGGCCCTGATATGAGGTCTGGATAGCAGCGACACTCTCCTGACTGGCCTGCACCTGACTCAGGAGTTGCTCCGCACCTTGTTTCACCTGCGCTGTTTTTTGTTCCGCCACGGCCACTCTCTGGGCGTTTTGCCATGCAAGCGCGCTGGAACTGATTCCGGCGACGAAGGCTAGAAGAACACACATCTTCATGAAGCTGCGGATCAGCGGCCCGCGCACCTTCCCGGTCTCCCCCGTGAGGGTGAAGATCATGAAGCCAGAGATCACCACGCCGAGCACGCAGACCGCGCCGCAACCGATGTTGGCGAGTTGCACGAGTTCCTCGCCTTTGAAGCCGAATAAAAGAGGTGTTTCCATATGGAGGTCTGGTCTGGGGAAGAAAGATTGGCGTACCTCCGCTGCCTGACGGGAGGCACGAGGAGGTCAGGTGATGTGATGGCGATCCATTCCCTGGAGCACCTGCCGAAGGAAGGAGACGCCCGCCGCCGTGTCGAAGAGCCCCGAATGCGCCGCCGGAGCACTGCTGATCAGACTGCTCACATCCCGGTGCCACACGTTGTCATGCACATGCGCGGCATCCGCCAGACCGCTGCGTCCCAGGCGGCGCTTGCCGAAATGCTTCAAGCCCGCAGAAGCTCCCAGCACGTTGTCGAGCCCCGAGTAGGCCGCAGTGATTCGGTAACAAAGGTTCGCCATCAGGTTGCCATCCGCTTCCTGGGACTGGCTCTCCTGAAAAAGGTCGTTGTCCACATCCGCAGCCACCATCACCAGCTGGTGGACCAGGGTGATCAAGGCCGGGTTGTTCAGTCTCTTGGAGGTCACCGCCAGCGCCTTCTGTAGCACATAGTTTCCCATGCTGTGTGCCACCACCGAAATCTTGGCCTTGCAGGCCTTGGCGGGGTCATTCGTCGTCGCCGCCAGCCGCTGCATCTTCAGCACATGGTCGTGCAGCCTGACAAACAACTCCGCCAGCAGCGGCGCGGACTCCCGCGCATCCTCCCGGTCCGGCAGGTAGCCCGTCACACTGCCGTTGGAGGGCCAGGTCACCAGCACCAGCACCCCGAGGGACTTCTTTCCCTGAAACAAGTCAGCCACCATCTTCGCGTAGCGGCCCGCCGCCTCGTCCCAGCTGTTGTTATAACCATGGATGAAGAGCGAAAGGTGCATCTCCTTCAGGTTCTCATCCTCCGTCACCTGCGGAAAGGCCGCCGTCTCCTCCAGCAGCAAGCGCGTCACTTCCGTGCCACTCACCCTCGTCCAGGAGGACCATTTTTTTAGATCCGCAGTCAGTGGCGCGGTGAAGTAGGTCAGAGTGGCCGCCAGCTTGCGCCCCGGCCCATGGTCCGTCACATTGCGGCATGAGATCATAAAAGCTGTTTTCATGGATCTTTTTGTTGCGGGTTAATGATGGTTTAGCTGGAGTGGTGGATCGAAGTGGTCATTTCGATAGAGCAGGTGCCATCGGCATTTTGTTGCCGACGATGATCTGAACCTCCAGCAGCACCTCTGACTTGAGGCGACCGATCTCCATGCATGGTGTGGTGACAGAGGAAGATGCGAGGTGAGCAGGAGGATGCATGTTCGTGGCGTCCAGTAGTCAGGACGCACTATCACAGCAGGTACAGGCCAACTTGTCTGTCGGGCGTCATCCCTGCATTTTTAGTCTCAAATCGCTTGGGATTCATCAGGGGTCGAGCGCCTGGCTTAGCAATCCCGAAACTCTCGATTTCACAAAGGCTTATTCGCACGCACACACACTCATCCTGACAGGAGTCTTAGGCATGTCTGTCAGGTACTTCCCTGAAAATAAAGATTCCCTCTACTCATATCGCATCGCAATATTCACAGCACCCTGCGCAAAAAGTGATCAAAACATTCTTGGCTTATGTCGCTTGCAACATGTCTCATCGTCTCTTCTGAACCGCTTGTCTGCTTAGGGTTGCGTCATCTCTTGGTTTTAGAGGCTGGATTGCGCGTGTGTGGAGAGGCCGCGACAGCATCTGAGGCCCTCTATTTGCAGGAACTCCACCACCCGTTCCTGGTGGTGATCTCCTCTCTTCATGGAGAGGATCTGACTTTGATTCGTGATCTGCATCGCGGGCAGACGGTGCCAGGCATCCTCGTGGTGGCGCATCAGGCGAATGCGCAGCAGGTGCCGCGCGCGCTCAGGGCTGGTGCACGTGGCTATGTGACCCTGGAGGACAATCAGCAGGAGTTGCTTCGTGCCATCGCTGCCGTGCGTGCCGACAGTCTTTATGTCAGTCATCGCGCCTCCGAAGGGTTGATGACACGACTCGCTCAGCCAGGTGGTTCCGAACGCGAACTCGACTCTCTCTCAGACCGGGAGATGGAAATATTCCAACTCATGAGCAATGGCCTGGGCTCCAAACAGATCGCCGGGTATCTAAACATCAGCGTGAAGACCGTGGAGACTCACAAGCAGCGCATGAAAGATAAGCTGAACCTGAACACATGCGCGGAATTGAACCGGCATGCTTTCCAGAATTCGGGACAACCGCCAACGACTCGCCGACGCACGACGGTGGCCTAGTCAAAGCGGGAGCGGCCTCATGTTCAGGGCTGAAAATGAAAAACCACCCTCCGCCCGGCTTGTTGAGTATGGCGATGCGCAGCGACTTGTGAATTCGCTGAAATCCGGCTTGGTCAGAGAAGAAAGTCTGTGCTCTTTCCTGAGCTTTCATCCATGCCCGTCCCCACAACCATCACGCCCGACGCCCACTTCATCCAGATGGAGAAGTTTAATTATGCCTATGGCGACCACCAGGTCCTCTTCGATGTCGATTTAAATCTCCACCGTGAGGACATCACCGCACTCATCGGCCCCTCCGGCTGTGGCAAGAGCACGCTGCTGCGCTCCATCAATCGCATCAATGACCTCGTCGATTCCGCCCGCGTCGTCAGCGGGCACATCCGGGTCGATGGCGTGGACATCTACTCGCCCGAGGTCGATGTCATCAGCCTGCGGCGAAACATCGGCATGGTCTTCCAGAAGTACAATCCTTTCCCCCGCAGCATCTTTGAAAACGCCGTCTATGGCCTGCGAGTCGCCGGGGTGACGGACAAAAAGGAACTCGAGGCCGCCGCCGAGCGCAGCCTGCGTCTCTCCGCCCTTTGGGATGAGGTGAAGGACCGGCTCCACGAGCCCGCCACCGGCCTCAGCGGCGGACAGCAGCAGCGCCTTTGCATCGCCCGCGCCGTCGCCTTGCAGCCGCGCATTCTCCTCATGGACGAGCCCTGCGCAGCGCTTGATCCCATCGCCACTGCCCGCATCGAGGATCTCATCGCCCAGCTTCGTGGGCAGTTCACCTTTGTCATCGTCACGCACAACATGGAGCAGGCGAAGCGCATCGCCGACAAGACCGCCTTCTTCTACAAAGGCAAAGTCATCGAGTGCGACGACACCATGACCATCTTCGGCAATCCTCAGCAGAAGCTCACCGAGCAGTATGTGACAGGGCGGCTGGTGTGATCCAGTGCGCGCCTTGACCCTCGCGATCAACTGGCGCACAGAAGCGGCCCGTTTTAAACCATGCCCGCCCCTGCCAGCCTGCCCATCTTTGAAATCCGCGATGCCGTCGTGGCGCACCTGCGTGACCCGGCCACGCCTAACCTTCTCCTCAAAGCACCCACGGGCTCGGGCAAATCAACGCAGGTGCCGCAGTTCGTGCTCGATTCCGGCATCTTGAAGGAAGGCCAGCGCTGCATTGTGCTCCAGCCCCGGCGTATCGCAGCACGAATGCTGGCGCAGCGTGTGGCAAAGGAGCGCGATGGCCGTCTCGGTGCCGAGGTGGGTTATCAGGTGCGTTTTGACAATGTCACCTCCCGGGACACGCGGCTCGTTTATGTCACGGAGGGCGTCATGCTGCGCCAACTGATGGAAGACCCGGACCTCGCGAAGGTCGGCTGCGTGATCATCGACGAATTCCACGAGCGGCATCTCGATGGCGATCTCGTGCTCGCTTGGGCTCACGCACTTCAGCGGGCTCGGCGTCCGGATTTGAGGATCATCGTCATGTCCGCCACGCTCGTTCCCGGGCCGCTGACGGAGTTCATGCATCCGGTGAAACTGCTGGAGAGCGAGGGCCGGACCTTCCCCGTGCAGGTGCGCTATCAGGCACCAAACCGTGACCTGCGCCTGAATCAAACCGAGCCCGTGTGGGATCAGGCGGCGCGTGCTTGTGAGGCACTCGCCTCGGAACTCGGCAGCAGTGGCGACATCCTCGTCTTCATGCCCGGAGCCTACGAGATCCGCAAAACCTTGACCGCCATGCAGGGCCGCAGCTTTGCCAAGGGCCGCCGCATCGTCTCACTGCATGGCGAAATGACACCGCAGGATCAGGACGCCGCCGTCACACCCGGTGAGCAGGCAAAGATCATCGTCAGCACCAATGTCGCCGAGACATCCCTAACCATCGAAGGCATCAAGGCCGTGGTCGATTGCGGGCTCGCCCGTGTCGCCAGTTATGATCCTCGGCGCGGATTAAATACGCTCACCGTGCAGAAGATCAGCCGTGCCAGCGCCGAACAAAGAGCAGGGCGTGCCGGGCGACTCGGCCCCGGCATTGCCGTCCGCCTCTGGGCTGAGCGCGAGCACCTGCACCGTGCCGAGAGCGAGCTGCCGGAGATCCAGCGACTGGAGCTCAGCGAGGCCCTGCTGGCCCTCCATGTGGCGCAGGACAAGGCCAAGCTGGGCATCGAATGGTTCGAGAAACCTGCGGAGGCCGCAATGACTCGCGCGGAGACCTTGCTGCATGATCTCGGAGCCGTGACGGAGGCTCGACTCACGCCCATCGGCATGAAGATGTCCGCCTTTCCCACGCATCCGCGCTTTGCCCGGATGCTGCTCGCGGCGGGTGAAAACGGCTGCGTGCGGGAGGCCGCCCTTTGCGCTGCTCTGGCTCAGGGGCGGGAGATCCTCATGGTCGGGAAGAACAACTCCTCCTTTAAAAACGAAGACTTCTGGGAGCCTAACGATCTCAGCGAATTCCAGGCCCTGCTGCGCGCCTTCATCCGTGCCGAGGCGCTGAACTTCGATCCCAGCGCCTGCATCCCGCTGAATGTCCACGCCATGAGCGCGCGTGAGGCGGGCCGGAGTTACGATCAGTTCCTGCGCATCGCCCAGCGTGCCGGTCTGCCCGTGAATGACGAAATCGCCAGCGCCGAATCGCTCGCCCGCACTTTGCTCGCGGCCTTCAGCGATCATCTCGGGGTCGAGACCAGCAGCGGCAGCCGCATCTATCGACTGCCCGGCGGCTACAGCGGCCATCTCGGCAAAGACGCGCACATCAAGCCGCCGCGTTTGCTCGTCGCCTCCGAGATCATGGAGGTGCAGGGAAAGGCGCTCACCGTGCAGCTCAATCTCGTGACGAAGGTCGAGGAAGAATGGCTGCGGGAGATGTTCCCCGCCGACTTCACCAGCGGCAAACGCGCGCAGTACGACAGCGTGAACCGCCGCGTCATCAATGTGGAGGAAGTGCGCTTCCGCAGTCTCGTGCTCAGCAGCAAAGAACGTGGCGAGCCGGACAGCAGCACAGCCGCATCGCTCTTGGCCGAAGAAGTCGTCGCCGGCAGACTCCAGCTCCCGCTTTGGAATGAAAAAGTGGAGCAGTGGATCACCCGGGTGAACTGCCTGTCCAAATGGATGCCCGAGATGGAGATCCCACCCATCACCGAGGAGGACCGCCGCCTCATCATCGAGCAAGTCTGCGAAGGCTGCGTGACCTATCGCCAGCTCAAGGACAAGGACATCTTCCCCGCGCTGCATCAGTGGCTCAGCCATGGTCAGCGCGATCTCCTGGAGCGCTACGCCCCTGATCGACTGCCGCTGAAAAACGGCCGCACCGCCCGCATCGAGTATGATGAAAAGCAGGCCCCGAGTGTCGGTGTCGTGCTCCAGCAGCTCTACGACGTGAACGAGAACCCGAAGGTGGCCGCTGGAAGGATCACCGTCGTCGTGCATCTGCTCTCCCCCGCCCAGCGCCCCATCCAGACCACCGCCGATCTCGGCCGCTTCTGGAAAGAAGGTTATCCAGCGGTGAAGGCGCAGCTCCGAGGCCGCTACCCAAAGCACGAGTGGCGTTAGATCCAGAGCAAGGAACTCAGAACCAGGCACCGGGGAACACCGCAGAGCAGATGGACACAAGGCGGCTTGATTGTCGGACGAAGGATAACTTGCGTGGAGGCGACCTGTGGCAAACTCACGTTGGCCGCCACAGACGTCCTTGCGCCATGCCAGCCCAGCCATGTAGAGGGGGCCTCCTGCCCAGCCACCGGACCAGGAGGGAGCCACCATGCATTCATCGGCGCGTCCCGGCAGGGACGCTGGAAATCCGCGGCGGCCCGTGCGGGCGACGATGGCCTAGGCGTCAGTGTGTCAGGAGTCGATTCGTTACAGCGGTTGGAAAAACATTCTGGCAGAGCCTCACGGTTCCGGCAGCGAACCAGTCAGTCTTCATGCCCTTTCCCGAGCTGCTGTCCCTGAGCCTGGTCTTTAACAAATGAACTTCCATCGGACTCCTTCTCGGCAGCAGGCTGCCTGACCGACGGGTCTCGTTTTTCCCCTGGAGGACGGGCGCTGCACCCACCGAGAGGCACTGAGCGAGACTGAAAGGATCACGAACCGTTTCGCCTCCACCCGCCATGCATAATGGGCCTGAAAAAGGCCGCTCCAGTCCGTATCCTGTGTCATGCGCCCATTTTTCCTCTGCCTTTGCCTCATCTCTGCTCTCCAGGCCGCGAGGTTCCCTGAAAGCACACCCGACACGCCAGGAAATCGAATGCTCCAAAACTACTGGGAGCGGCAGGTGAATGAGATCGAGCAGACGGGCGGACTGAAGGACATCCAAAGTGCCGATGACTGGAAGGCCAAGGCCCCCGAGTATCGCCGCCAGCTCGCGGAGATGCTGGGGCTCGATCCCATGCCCGAGCGCACACCGCTCCAGGCCACGAAGACTGGCGATCTCGCGGGCGAGGGCTGGCGCGTGGAAAAGATGCACTACCAGGCCGTGCCGGGCCTTTACGTCACCGCGAATCTCTACCTGCCTGCAAAGGTCGAGAAGCCGCTGCCCGCCATCCTTTATGTCTGCGGTCATGCGAATGTCGTGAAGGACGGTGTGAGCTATGGCAACAAGACCGGCTACCATCACCACGGCATCTGGTTTGCCCGCCACGGCTACGTCTGCCTCATCATCGATACCGTCCAACTTGGCGAGATTCGCGGAGAGCATCACGGCACCTACAGCAAGGGCCGCTGGTGGTGGTATTCACGCGGCTACACACCTGCCGGACTCGAAGCCTGGGCGGGGATGCGCGGGCTCGATTATCTCGAAACCCGGCCCGAGGTGGACAAGACACGCTTCGGCGTCACCGGCCGCAGCGGCGGTGGAGCCTACTCCTGGTGGGTGGCCGCACTGGATGAGCGCATCAAGGCCGCAGCCCCCACGGCGGGCGTGACGAACATGCGCAACCATGTCGTGGACGGCTGCGTGGAAGGGCACTGCGACTGCATGTATTTCGTGAACACCTACCGCTGGGATTATGATCGCCTCGTGGCGCTGGTGGCACCGCGCGCCCTGCTCATCTGCAACACGGATAAAGACAGCATCTTCCCCATCAACGGCGTCTTTGATCTGCATCAGAAAGTGAGCCGCATCTACTCCCTGCTCGGTGCCGACGCCAAACTCGGCCTGCAAGTGGCCGAAGGTCCGCACAAGGATCTCCAGCCGCTGAACAACGGCGCTTTCCACTGGTTCGAGCGTCATCTCAAAGGCGCTGACCCCATGGCCGTGTTGGATGAAGGAGCCAAGAAGCAGCTCGAGCCCGAACAACTCCAGGTCTTCAAAGAACTGCCGAAGGACGAGAAGAACACCACCATCGACCAGACCTTTGTTCCCCAGGCCAAAACTCCCGAAGTGCCCGGCTCGCAGGGCGACTGGAATCAGCAAAAGGAAACCTGGATGACAGCGCTGAAGGAGAAAGTCCTCGCCGGATGGCCGAAGGAAGCCGCCGCCATCCAGCCGAACAAAGAAGGCCGCAGCGAGCGCGATGGCATTGAGTTCACCGCCTACGATTTCGAATCTGAACCCGGAATCCGCCTGCGACTGCACATCGCCCACCGTGCCGGTTTGCGACTGGAGGATCTGGAACTCGTCGCACTGAACGTGCTCGATGCCGAAGGCTGGGACCACCTCATCAGCACCTATCACTCACGCTTTGGCAAACACTTCGATGTCTTCCCCTCCATCAAGCCGGATGAGAAAGCCTTCGAGAGCGAGAAGAAGATGTTTGAGACCTTCAAATGGGGCATGGCCTACCTGGCCCCGCGCGGCGTCGGCCCCACCGAATGGACAGGCAGTGAAAAGGCACAGACGCAGCGACTGCGCCGCTTCTACCTCCTCGGCCAGACCGCCGACTCCATGCGCGCCTGGGACATACGCCGCGCCGTGCAAGCCGTGAAGCAGATCGCCGGTCTCGAAAAGAAGCCGCTGTGGATTCAGGGCCAGCGCGACATGGCCGTGAACGCCCTCTACGCATCGCTCTTCGAAGAAGGCATCACACGCCTGGATCTGCACGAGCTACCGACCAGTCATGCCAGCGGACCAGCCTACCTGAATGTGCTCAAGTATCTCGACCTCCCCCAGGCCGCCGCACTCGCCGCGGAAAAGACACGCGTCATCATCTACAGCGCCGATGAAAAAGCCTGGGCCTATCCCGCCGGAGTCGTGAAGCTGCTCGGCCTGCCCGAGAAGCAATGGCAGATCAGAAAGCCCATGGCGGCTGAGTGATTCTCACTTCGCCGCCGTCAGCAACTCCGCCGGAGCCGCCTCGATCTTCTCAAAGACCCGCGCCGGGATGTCCACGGCCTTCATCTTGCCGGACATCTTGTCCCGCTGCACACAGGCCGCGATGATGCGCCCTTCGGCACTCAGCTCACCATCCTTTTTCCAAAAGCGGATCAGATAGCGGATCGTCTTCCTCCGCACCTCTTCGACGAGCAGCTCCATGGTAAACTCCTCCTCAAAGCGCAGCGGAGCCTTGTAATCGCACGAAGCATGAACCCGCGGCCAGCCCACGCGCTCGCCATCCGCCACTTCATTGTGCCCATCCCAGATCGACATCCCCAGCGCGCGGAAGAAGTCATGCTCCACGCGCTCCATGTAGCGGAAGAAGTTCGAGAAATGCACGATGCCCGCCATGTCGGTATCGGCGAACTGGACGCGGTCGGTGAGCGTGTGGCGGTAGGGCATGAACTGCGACGTTGAAGCTGAAAATACTACGGCACCAAAGCTGCATCCCAGGACCACAGCGGGGTGATGGCCCCCGCCTCGACCCAACCGCGAAGGTTTTGTGGGCTGCCGGGGATCTCGACATAGAACCAGGGGCCGCGTTTCTCCAAGGTGCGGACCTGACTGCCGGGTGGCAGGGCGATGACGGTGCCGCTGGTGACGGTGGCGGAGGTGAAGGAGTTTACATCAGGCTGAGTGACGACGCTGATGTCCTTCACACGATCCGGCCCGAGTGGACGCAAGGCGGCAAAGGCACCCGCAGGCACGGCGATGATGAGTCCGATGATGCTGATGGCCACAGGCCAAGTCGCAGTGCGCTGAGAAACAAACACACGCCAGGCGAGTGAGAGGAAGATGAGCCACACACCTGCAGCGGCGAGGATGAGCCATTCATTCGTGGTCAGAGCGAAGCTGGCATCGCGCAGCGGCGAGTCTTCACCAAAGGCTAGGTAACGCGTGCGCTCGTGGATGTGGCGGAGGTTTTGGTTCAGCTCGGGATCGCGCCCATCAAGGAGCTGGGCGCGCTGATACCAGAGCGCGGCGCGGCCCATGTCGTCCTGCCGATAGCGGGCGTGACCGATGATCTGGAAGACTTCGGCGCTGAGATGCGGCGGTGTTTTCTTCGTGAGGGACTCGGCGAGATACTGCGCGCGGGTGAAGTTTCCTTTCTCGATCTCAGCGATGGCATCGCGATACACATCGTCAGGCGAAGCAGCGGTGGCCTTCGGTGCCTCGGCAGCACCGAGGCTGCTGGCGAAGAGCAGGAAGGCGATGGCGATGACGTTCAGCTTTGCCAAAGTCTGGCGCATGAGCGCAGCGAGGGTACTCTGCATCTCACGACGCTCATTGGCCTGAAGACCGGGAGCGTGAGCGGCGGTGAAATTCGTGGACTCATAGCGATCGAGGATGGCTTTGAGCGGGCCTTCTTTAACGGGCGCAGTGCCTTGTGTGGTCTGGATGAACTGCGCGGCACTACGGAGGAACTCCTGGTCGCTGGCACTGCCGCTGAAGGACTCGAACTGATCCCATGCAGCGCGGAGTTCGCCTGCACGACCAGCGAGGCGGGCTTCCTTGCGGCGACGAGCGACGGCGAGCACACAGGCAAAAGCAAAGAGACCGACAGGCACAGCCTGCGCTGTCCAGAAGGTGCTGCTGCGCAAAAGCAGCGTGCTGGTGGGCGCGATCCAGTGGGACTTCGGCGATGGGCGAACAAGGATGTCGGTGATGTCAGCCTGCGGGTCAGCGACGATCGGGGCAACGGGAACTTCAGTGACGGTGCCACTGCCGCCAGTGCCTGCGGACTCAGCCGCCGCCGTGACAGGTGCCGGCTTCATGTTCAGGGGGATGGCCTCACTGCGCAGGGTGACGTATTTTTTCTGTGTGGGGCTGAAGTAGTTCAGCTCGAAGGGCGGCACATTCGGATGCACGGCCTCTGGAACGAGCACCTGGGTGTAACCGACTTTGCGCTCAAGCGTGGGCGTCTGATTTTGATCCATCTGCCCCTCGATGATGTATCGCTTTGCGGGATAGATCTTCCAGCCACCATTGGAGACGAGGGCAGGAGTGTTCAGCGCATCGAAGTTGCCTGCGCCTGAGACGGCCAGCTCGACGGAGATGGGATCACCCACGGTGAGATCCGTCGGTGAAGCTGTCGCGGTCATCTGGAACTCGCCGACGGCACCGCTGAAGTTCGCCGGCTTGCCTTCGGTGGGCATGGGCAGGACTTTGACGGTGACCTGCTGACTCTTCACTTCGAGTTTGCGCGGCTCGCTCATCCCAGGGAAGAACCCTGGTGGGAAGTTTTGCTGAAAGCCGGGTGGTAAAATGCCGCGCTGCTGCTGACCATCGGCAGGCACTTCGACCAAGAGTTCCAGCTTGGCGGGACCGACCTTCAAATCACCCGTGCGGAGAGAGGAAAGGGTGCTGCGGAAGGTGAGCACATAGTAGCCGATGCCATCGATGACGGTGCTACTCTGCTCATTGGTCTGTGGGAATCGGGCGATGGCGAAGTCGCTCTTCTCCATTTCAATCAAACCGAGTCGGCGAAGCTGTACCTGACGTGGGACATAGAGGCTGACATTCACCGGCACGACTTCGCTTTGGTAGATCTCCTTCTTGCCGAGTTCGATCTGGAGGATGGGCTGGTTCGCATCATCTTGGGCCTGCACTTGGGGGGTGCCACCGTTCTCGACAGTGAGTTTGACCTCGTTCGTGGTGAGCGGCTGGCCATCGACCACGACCGTCTGTGTCGGGATGACAAACTCACCCGGCTCCGTGGCGGTGATGCCCCAGGAAAGCTGGAGTGATGCGGTCTGGCGACCGTTGACGATCTGGATCTGTTGCGAGGTCGAGACTCCACTCGTCTGCCCGATCTGGAGGGGGAAGCGGAGGTTTGGCAACTGCTGTACCTGGCCATCCTGCACGGTGATGACGTAGTTGATCACTTGGTTCGGC
>Ga0075152_10000727_pt1 | contig 24001 bp, 15 predicted proteins | sample JI61114C2DNA_FD_70964 | JGI IMG/M metagenome (GOLD analysis project Ga0075152, IMG submission 70964) | Wastewater effluent complex algal communities from Wisconsin, to seasonally profile nutrient transformation and Carbon sequestration -... | ecosystem: Engineered > WWTP > Effluent > Algae...
TCGTCCCGGAACAGCGAGCCGTGGCCCGCGTAGTAGACGACGATGACGTCGCCGGGCCCCGTGGCCTCGATCAGGGCGGCGAAGCCCGCGAGGATCGCCGCGCGGGTGGCCTGCGCACCGTCGATGCACTGATCATCGGCGATGGCGAAGCCCTGCCGGCCCAGAAACTCGCGCATGCGAACGAGGCTCGGGCCGGTGGCGGTGAGGCCGCTGCGCGGGCTGCTGATCAGCAGCCCGCGCTTGCTCGAGGACGGGGTGGTCATGAGTGGGCTCAGGGGCACGGGCTCAGATAATGCCGGAGCCGCCAGCCCCGGCGTCGCGGATCTTGATGCGGCGACGACCATGGGCGATCTTCACGGCCGTGGTCGGCTGCGTGTCGTCCTGCGGGACGCTGTATGCCACCGCGACGACCTCGAAGTCGTAGCCGGTGAGCATCTCGGGCGATCGGCTGGTATTGCCGATCCGCTTCCAAGCCGCGAGCCGCTCGAGCGGCGGCGCGGACGACATATTAAAATAGTTATCATAGCCGCCCACATCCGGGGGATCGTCGACGACGAAGCACACTCGCCGCTGGGCGGGTGGATCCTGCGGATTCGGGGGGTTGAGCGTGAACTCGATCTCCTCGCCGATAAGCGAGGCGCGGGGATCGCTGCAGGTGATGATCGCGGTCGAGCCTGAGAGCGATACCTGGATCGGGACGATGTGGACGGTCTGGTTGGGTAGGGGCATGATTTCTTTTGGTTTTCTCACGGGGTTTCAGTGGGCTGCATGGAACGAAGGAGCTTCGCATCGAGTGTCGCTATGGATTTGATGAGTTCGGCGGGCGGGGAGGTGATCTCGTCGAGGAAGGCCCCGGCGAGCAGGACGTGGCGCCGAGCTTCCTCGTGGCGTTCGAGCATGTGGAGTGTCTCCGCGAGCGCGAAGTGGGCGTCCGCACGATCTTCGGGGCTGGCATGGCGAAGCCGGCGGAGGACCTCCTGGCGATAAGCCAGTGCCTTGTCGGGTTCGTCCCGATCAGTGTGAATTTCACCGAGCAGCACCAGCGGATCGGCACGCTGAGGATCACCGTCGGGGATCTCGCGGACGTAGGTGCTGAGCGCGGCGGTCGCAAGCGGCAAGGCCGGGCCGGGATCCTCGTCGTCGAGGTATGAAGCGGCGAGGGTGTATTGCATCACGCCAATCGCGCCGTGCTGCGGACCCAGGCTGGCCCCGGCCAGATGGATGGCCTGCTCGAGCTCGGCGCGGGCCCTGGGCAAGCGATTGAGAGCAAGGAGGGCATTGCCGATGTTGCGATGAGCTTTCCAGAGCAGAGGATGACCGGCACCGTAGATCGCAGTGTAGTACTCGAGTGAGCGGTTACTGAGCTCGAGCGCGACCTCGGGCCGGTCGTCGATCCTGGCGAGCGCGCCCAGGTTCAGGTAGCTGATCGCCAGGTCGAGCGTGTGGTTGCCTTCGGCGAGCTTCTGTCGCAACGCGAGCGCCTTGTTATGCTCCTCCTCGGCCCGGGCAAGATGTTTGACGCGCGAGCCGGCGAGCTCCTCGCGGTGCTGGAGCAGGAGGCCAAGGTCACTGTGCAGGTCTGCCTCGAGACGCGGTGAATCGGGGAGCTTCTTCAGCTTGCTGCGCGCGACCTCGGACCAGGTCCGGCCGGCGTCCGCTGGCAGGTCGTAGTTGAGGGCGATGAGCTTGGTGGTGCGGGTGGCGGCCTCGAAGGCGAGCTCCTCGCAACCTGCTCCTTCGGACAGCTCGTAGGCGGCCGTGAAGGCGCCCATGGCCTCGGTGGCGCGGCTCTGTTCGGCGAGCACGCGGCCGCGCAGGAGCTGGGCCTCGGCGGCGAGGCGGGGGTGTTCGCCGGCGCTGTCGAGGACCTCGGTGGCCTTGGTCTCGGCGTCGGCGAACCGGCCGGCGATCTCGAGGGCGCGCGCGTGGTCGAGGCGGCCGCGCAGCGCCGGATCGTCGACGCTGTCGAAGCAGGTCTGCTGGCGCTGGAAGTCGGCGTCGCAGGTCTCGAGCGCGGGCAGCAGGGCGAGGGCGTCCGCGACGGACTCGACGGTGGCTGCGTCCGCGTGGGTCAGCTGATCGACGGTCGCGGCGAGGGTGTCGCGGGCGTGATCGAGGCAGGTCGTGCGGCGGTCGTGGACCTCGCGGTCCTGGGTGGCGCGATCGCGAGTCGCCTTGCAGTTGTCGGCGCGGGCGGCGATCCACTGCTCGCGATATTGCGTGAGGGTCTTGTCGACGTGGTCGGCCGCGGTCTGGGCGTGGGCGGAGCCGGTGGCGACAAAAGCGCTCTTGACGGCCTCGGCGCGCGCGGGCGTCCAGGCATCCTTGAACTCGGCCTCGATGTCCTTGCAGGCGCTGACCATTGTGGGAACCAGCGCGAGGGCGCCGACCACGACCCCCAGACCGGCGACGCCGACCCACGGACCGTACTGGCGCAGCGGATCGCGCGAGAGGGCCGCGAGCAGCGAGGTCATCGACGGATAGCGGTCGGCGGGATCGCGGGACAGGCCGCGCTCGAGCGCCCGGTACACGCGGCCGGAGATGACAATCTTCGTCGGCCTGCGCAGGCGTCCCTCGACGAGGCCGGTGACGAGCGCCATCATGCTCGGCGGCCCGGAGGGGCCGGTGCCGACGGCCCCGCGCGAACGCCTGCTATCCGTCATGGCCTGGCTGTCGCTGGGCTGGGAGGCCGGCTCGGCGTAGGGATGGCTGCCGTAGAGGGCCTCATAGAGCGCGACGCAGAAGCTGAACTGGTCGCTGCGCGCGTCGAGGGGCTGAGCGGCGAGCTGCTCCGGCGAGATATAGAGGGGGGTGCCGAGCACCGCGGAGGTGGCGGTGAGCTGGTCGGCGAGCAACGAGCGCGCCTCGGCGCTGGCGAGGGCGGTGCCGGCCGCGGATCGTGGGGTGCGCTCGCCGGGGGCGACGGCCAGGCCGAAGTCGACGATCTTGACGCGGCCGGTCGCGCCGACGAGGACGTTCTGCGGTTTGAAGTCGCGGTGGACCAGGCCGGCGGCGTGGATCGCCGCGAGGCCGCGGCCCGCGGCGAGGTAGTGGCGGAGGACCTCACGCCAGCCCCGGGGTTCGGCGTCTTGCCAGGCGCGGAGGGTGGCGCCCTCGACATATTCCATGGCCAGGTAGACCTGCTCGCCGTGGACGCCGCAGTCGAAGATGCCGACCACGTTCTCGTCGCTGAGGGTGGCGAGGGCCTGAGCCTCGCGCAGTAGGCGGCTGTGCTCGACCAAGTCGCTGGGGTTGCGAGGGCGCAGCAGCTTGACCGCGGCCTTGCGGCCGAGCTGGGTGTCGGTGGCGAGGAAGACCTCGCCCATCCCTCCGCGGCCGAGCGAGGCGCCGAGCAGGTACTTGCCGATGCGCATCTCCTGCGATCGGGACGTCGGACGGGGCGGTGGACCGCCGAACAGGCCGGCGAAGGCCTGGTCCTCGAGGTTGCGGCCCTCCGGGTCCTGGTGCTGCGCGACGTCGCTCATGGCAGGTCCGAACAATCTCGCCCGGGCGGCGTCCTCGAGGCCACGTCCGGCGCTGTCCTGCGACGCTGCGGTCTCGCAGACGGCGCGGGCCCAGCGGTCGGTGGGGTGCAGGGTGTCATCGTTGCTGGAAGACATGCGCGAGGGATGTGCCGCCTGGCGATCGACGCGATCAGTTGAGCGTAGACTTCCTCGGCAGCTCCTTGCGCGCGTCGATCCACGCGTGGATCCCCCGCTGCCAGGCGCTGATGGACATGGTGGTCGCCGCCAGCAGCTCGGGCGAGTCCGCCAGCTCCGCGAGCTTCTTCTCGAGGGCGGCCCGGCCGTTCTGGAGGCGGCTGCGCGCGGTGCCCTGCGGAATGCCCAGGATGCCGGCGATCTCGTCGCAGGAGATGCTCTCCCAGTAGTTGAGCTCGATGACGACCTGGAACTCGATCTTCAGGCGACGGATCGCCTTCATCAGCAGACGCTGCTCGTCGCTGAGGGTCAGCAGGTACTCGGGGTCGGGCTCGAACGAGGCCAGCGTGGCCTCGCGCTCCGCGTCGACCCCGCCCACCGGGGCGTTGCGGCCCTTGCGAAAGAAGCGGGTCATCGTGTGAAACGCGATGCCGAGGATGTAACCGCGCACGCTGCCCGTGACGTTCGGCTCGCTCTTCGCGTCGATGCAGGCGAGGAAGGTCTGCTGGACGAGGTCCGGGATGTCGGCCTTGCTGCGGACGTTGCGGCGAAACAGGTTGGTGACGGCGGTCTTGTGGCGCTCGAACAGCTCGGCCCCCAGCCGGGCGTCGCCCTGACGCCAGCCGAGGAGGAGATCGAGGTCGGTCTTCGTGGTGTCGGTCATCGAGGCAGATCCCGGGCGCATGCCGGGGATCCCCCGACCTCACTGCGCGCGTGGTCTCAGGGTGCCATCAACCGAGTGCGTGGATCACGGGATCCGGATCTTTTTTGGGCCGGTCGCCAGGCCGGGATGGCCCGGGTCCTCGCTCCGGATCGTCGGCGAAACATCAGTGGAAGCAGTCCCAGAACCAGAAAAGTCGAGCCGGCGTCGTTGCGGCAGCCGCAGCTGTCACCGGGCACGAACTGACCTGAGCCAGCCACAGTCTCAGCCGTCGAACTATGCCCGCTGCTGGACGAATCGGTGAGCGAGGATTCCGTCGGCGCGCTATCAGAGATCGTGTCCGGGGCGGTCGCCGTGGCGGTGCCCATGGTGGTCGCCGTGTCGGACATGCCGTCGGACATCGTGGCGCTCGAGTCGGACTCGGTCGCGGTGCCGCCGGTGACCTCGGTCATCTCGAGCAGGGTGCAGGCCTTGTTACCGGCGGCGTCGATGGCACAGATGCGGTACCAGAGGGCGTCGGCGTCGGGCACCTCGAAGTTGAGGCGCCACAGGTACTCGCCGTACCACTGGCCGGGGGTGGACTTGGCGCCGGGATTGGCGTCGAGGTCCGGGCCGGGGTCCATGGTCCAGGACTCGATGTAGGGCAGGCCGGCGCTCTGGATGAAGTCATGGATCATCAGCGGCGACTTGTTGTCGTGACAGCGCAGGTGGATGATCTCGTTGCCCGGGAAGTTGAGCAGGCCGAACTTCTCGTAGTTGACGAAGATCGGCGCGGCGGTGTCGACGGGGATCTCCTCGGTGCCGAGCAAGATCTTCTTGTCGAAGGCGTTCTCGTTCTGGGCCATCGCCACGTCGAGGCGGTTGTCCTTGTTGAAGTCGGCAAGCACGATCGCGTAGGTGCCGGCGGAGGCCTTGACCTCCTGGAAGGCCTGGTACTTGGGGATCTGGGCCTCGCCCCACTGCTTGAGCATGCCGCCCTGGTTGAGCATCAGGCGGTCCGGGTACTTCGCCACCGCGGTCTGGAGCGCGCCGAGCACGATGTCGACCTGCTTGTCGGAGTCGTGGTCGTAGAACGCCCCCTTGAAGTCGAAGCTGGACGGGTTCTCGAGCTTGGGCCACACCAGCTCGGTGGCATCGGTGAAGCCGCCGTTCTTGTTGTTGAGCAGCACGCGGTTGCGGCCGCTGAGGCCGTCGTGCAGGCTGATGAAGTCGAGGAAGCCGTCGCCGTTGAGGTCCATCGGCTCGACGTCGAGGGCGTTCCTGCCCTGGGCCATGTTGCCGGCGGTCGCGTCCTTGAAGCCGCCCGCTCCGTCGTTGGCGAACAGGAACACGCTGATCTTGTCGCCGGCGTAGGCCGAGACGAGGATGTCGAGGTCGTAGTCGTTGTCGACGTCGACGAACTCGGCGTCCCACGACCAGCGCACGTTGACGTTCGGCATCTTGCCGAGGGTCACGTCGGCGAACATGCCGGTGCCCGGGTCGCCGAAGTCGGCCGGATCGCCCATCTGGTCCCACAGCTGGGTCATGCCGCCGCCGCTGATGCTGACCGGGGAGTCGAGGCCCCAGTCGGCGAGCAACATGTCGAGGTCACCGTCCTGGTCGACGTCGCCGAGCGCGATGTCGCCGATGCTGGCGACGATCTGCGGCAGGTGGCTCGCGGTCTCGTTGGTGAAGTTGCCGGCGCCGTCGTTGATGAACAGCTGGCTCTGCGAGTTCCAGGTGGTGCCCAGGACGATGTCGATGTCACCGTCGTAGTCGATGTCGCGGGCCCTGATCGCCCGGCCGTTGTAGGTCTGACCGCCGAAGACCGCGCCGCTGACGTCGGTCATCATCGCGCCGGCGTTGTTGAAGAACGCCTGCTGCGGGAGGTCCGAGTTGTCGTCACCCTTGTCGAAGCCGCTGCCGTTGGCGAACACGAGGTCGATGTAGCCGTCGCCGTTGAGGTCCGCGGCGTCGACCTTGCTGGACTGCGCGGCGAGGTTCTCCGTGAAGAAGGCTGGGTCCTCGATCCACGGCGCGGCGGCCACCTCAAACGAGGGTATGACAAGTCCTGCGAGGATGAGACCCCCGCCGATACGTCCAGTCCAGTCCATGCTTGGTCCTCCCGGTCTCTTTCACTCTCGAAGTGCCGCCTGGTGGCGTCACCGATCAGGGAAGAGGCAATATCCCGCCAAATACTGGCCATCCGCCTGACACTCCATGCCCTCGGGACAGCCCACGTCACAGGAGATGACGCAGACCTTGGCGTGCTTATCCCCGTTTGTGACCGGCACATCCTTGCACTGGCGCGGCGTATCGTTGCCCGGCCCGCCAGCAGGGCAGTCTGCATCCTGCTCGCACTCGGGTGTACAGTACCCGCGCCCGCTCTCGGGAAGAAAGCAGCCGAGCGCGTCGCGCTTTTCACCCCATCCTGGATCGCAATCGTCGGCGCCCAGACAGGCGGAGTACGCCAAAAAATCGGTCTCGAACATGCACCCTGTAGTGCCGCCGAGTAAAATGAACGAAATCACGGCGCTCAACAATGCATGTCCCGAGTGCGGCATTGCTGGAACCGTACAGCAGAGTCCTTGCGCCGGCAAAAAGTTTATGCAACTTGCGAAGTCAGCCAGCTTGGTTCAGGGTAGCGCCATGCAACCATCTCTCGCCACCGTCCTCCGGCAAGGAGTGGCCTGGGTGCTCGCTGTCAGCCTGGCACCGGGGCAGGCCGTCGGCGCAGCACCAGCGGAGCCGACCCCAGCCCTATTTGCGGCCTCCCCGGAGACCTATCTCAATACCCTCGACAACGCCGAGTTGGCGCGCCACGACTATAACACCTGCCACGTCCGGGGGGAGCCAGCCGCCCGCTGTTGGGAGGCCTGCGGCAAAGCCCTCGAGCACTACAGCCAAGCGCTCCGCGAGAGCTCCCACGCCGACATTCGTCCGCTCCGGGCAGGCAGATCACTCGCTCAGGCATGCAAGACGGACCTCGAGCAACGCGGCTCGCTCGGATGCCAGCCAGGCGCTCCGAGCTTTCCTCATGCCGTCTGTACCTTCTATTACATGGACTTCAACCTCGCCCGGCGAAAGGACGACCAGCACCTCGTCCCTCAGCGACTCGAGTGGTGGGACGCGTTCGTCAGAGCCGACGAAGCGTCCGGCAAGGCACAACACGAGATCGCGGCCAACAGCTTCGACCAGGCCTACGAACGCTGCGAGCGCAGCAGCTATCACGGCTCGCAGCATTGCCTCCCGCTGGTCCGTGAGGCCCTCCACAGCCGGCGCCTCGGGTACGGCGGGGTGAGCAGTCGTAAGGGCATCGAGGTCAGCTTGCGACTTGTCGAGCGGGCCTTGAAGGCCGACGACCGGACCTGTCGGCAGACCAACAGCCCGACCGTCACGGAGACTTGCGCCCTGCAACAGGACCTGCTGCTGCTTCACGGTGAGGCGCTCTACAACGACGGCCAGTTTCGTGGAGCGGCAGACGAGTACGAGCGCGCCTACGATTCCTGCGTTCAGCGTGGCGACCCGCCCCCCGAGTGCTGGAACAGCTATGGCCGGCCCGCATGGCGGGCTCGACAGAAGCTCATGGTCGCGGCCAAGGCGGCCGATACCGAGCAAAAGAGCCGTGCCGTGGTCTTCCTGCATCGCTTTGTCACGGACATGGGAGCCCGCTGCGACGATCCCTCACAGCCTCGCAGCATCGCCGACGTATGCCACGACCTGCGTCAGATCGAGAACCAGCCTTCCGGGGAGCAGGCGGCAAAGGACGGGCAGGCCCCAGTCTTCCTCGCCGCGGCCTTGCCGGGTGAGCTGCTGGACAGCGCCCTGGGGAGCTGCAAGCCCGGGCCTGCGATCGATACGTGTTGGCCTGCCTTGAGGGCAGCGACGCTAGACCGCACGGAGGCGATCCGCACCGCGACCGACCCCGTCGTGCGGACCCAGCTGATCGACATCGGAAACCGTGACCTCGCTGCCTTTGTGCGCCAGGCGGGCGTCGACTGCAGCAAGATCGACACCAGGCCGTCGGCACGGGCCTGTGGGCTGGTTCAGGAGCTCGCGCAGCTTCGCGGTCAAATTTCGGTCCAGGGTCCCCCTGATGGGTCGTCCGGGCCGATGACGACAAACGGGGACCGTCAAGCGCCCTCACACCGGCCGTTGCTCGTCGCGGGGGCATCGAGCGTTACCCTCGGCGTTCTCTCGTTCGCCACGGCGGGTATTGGCATGTACCTCGGACATCGAGCGACCACCGATGGGCAAGGCGCGCACGCGGACTCGCCCACGACCAGCGCGTCGGCGCTACGAAGTACGACATGGTTCGACCGCGGTGAGAGCGCGAACAAGCTGGTTGTCGCTGGCGTGGTGATCGGCGTCCCTGCGCTGGTTGCGGGTCTCGTGCTACTCAGCATGGACGCCGTCCGGCGGCGGGACGAGCGTCGTGTCCGTGCCACGCTGGGCGGTCTCCAAATCGCCTTCTAGGCCGATGACATCGGATCAGCCGTCAAATTCGAAGGTGCATGCCCGCACCGAGCTGCACGCCCTGCTGTGTTCGCTGTTCCCCGGGGACGGTCGGGACCTACGACAGTTCGCGCGCGGCGATCCCGCTCGTGCGAGCGTGGTCGATAGCGTGTCCTGGTCGTTGGGTCTTGATGCGATCGTCCACGACTTCATCGAGCGCTGTGAGTCGCGGGGTCTCGTGGATGAAGGACTGTTTCGTCGGCTGCTATCCATCCGCCCACACCGGCGTCCCGAGATCGAGGTCGCTGCCCAAAGATGGGGGTATCCTCTCCCGGCCGAATCGCTTGCAGGACCTGTGCCATGGCGACGCCCGCCGGTCCTTATCCTCGGATCGCTCGGGTTTGTCGCGCTTGTCGGGCTCGTCGTTGTCGTGCATCTGTCCTGGACGCAGAGCGCGGAGCAGGACAGACCAACCGCCGAGATCTTGAAGGAGACCCCTGTGGCGCCGGCGACGGAGCCGATCTCCTCCGCCCCGACTCCACCGAGGCCCGACAGCCGACCGCTCTCACCCGCTCCTCAGCCCACCTCACCCGCCAAGCCAGTGGCCATGCCCCGCTGTCAGCCCTCGAGCAAGCTCGAGCTACTCGGTCGACTCAAGCAGGCCGGACGCGATGGGGGGGCCTTGCGTCCGTGCTGGGTCGAGTTCTGGGGGCAGAGCGCAATCAGGGCGCGAGATTGCCCGGTCCACCTCCATGGCGACAGCGCACGACAGTCGACGCTCACCTTCACAAACCCCAAGCAGCGCGTCGATGAGACGAATTGTTTTTCGATCAAGGCAGCGGCGACCTTCCGGGCCATGAGCGAGTGCTCGTTTCCTGTCGACTACACCTTTATCCTCGCCGACATCGAGCCGTCGTGAGCGAGAACGGAAAGCACCTTCGAAGCCGGCAGGGGGCGTCACGGAGCATGATTGGCGATGCCCTCCGGGTTCTCGCGCAGCAGATGTCATGCCCGGCCATGAGACCTCGAGGCCAGGTCGAGGAGACCTGCAGCCCGCAGACAATTGCGGTAGGCTGGCGCGGAGCCCGAAGATGACCACCCAGGACCCCTCGACGAGCATCAAGGCTGAGCCTGCGGCGCGCGAAACCGTGCGTGGACCACAGACGTCGCTCGATGGTCCACTCATGCACGATTTCGAGATGTTTCTGCACTCGCTGTTCGGCGCCGACGCGGACGGGTTGTGCATGCATCTCCGCCGCCAAGAGGACGGTGCTTTACTCGTCAACTCGCTGCCCTCGACGTCTGTTGGGATGGAGAAATGGACACACGCCGCGGTCCTCGCGCTCGCCGCCGAAGGTCGATTGACGGGAGCCTTCTTCGAAGGCCTCCTGGCCCGCATTCCACGGCGAGCAAGTGAGATCCTGGCCTTGCAGCGTCGCATACTCGGTGAGGCCTCGATCGTCACCGAACCGACCCGGAGCCACGCTCTTGTATTCCAGGGCCAGTTTCTTCAGCAGCCCACGATCATCTCGCCAAATGAGGTTTTAGCCGCACTGCACCCGGTATTGCCATATGGCGAGCCCGAGTCTATTTCCTTGAAGGCGATCGATCTACGCGATCCGGAGGCATGGAATGCGGCTCAGGCGCCGCTGCGCGAGCAACTGACGCGCTTCCTCGAGAAGAAGGTCCGCCCCACGACGCATCCACACGTGTCGGTGTTCGGGCTCGGGCCGACGCCTTGGTTGGTCGCACTCGGAAACTACCTCGGCGACACCCTTCCGACCAGCCTCCACGGACGGCTGCGAAGCCCGCCTACCTGGTCATGGCAGGCGGAACGCTGGTCTGGGACCGCGCTTCATGTCGAGAAATCTCTTCCGGAACGGCGCTCCAGCAACGTCGCCTTGCTGCTGTCGATCAGCGCCCGGCTGGCCGTCAAGGACGTCGACGTCGTATTGCCGCGGCGAGGACGCGCGATATGCGAGATCTCGATCGAACAGCCCCGCGTCGATGCAGTACGTACAAAGTCACAGCTTGGCGAGATCGCAGGCTGCCTCCGCGATGTCCTGGGAGAGATCCTCGAACGTACGGGCAGGTCGAGTCCGATCCACCTGTTCGCAGCTGCCCCGGCCCCGGTTCTGCTCGCGCTCGGTCAGAATTTGCCCCGACGAGTTGCGCCAGCCATTTTTGTTCACGACTACGACAACAAGCATGGCTTCGGCCCCGCGCTCCCTCTCATCACGCAATAACCGTGCGCCCACACACGGGGCAATGTGACTGTGCGAACGCCTCACCCGTATGCTCGAGGTGCTCAACGGATGCCTCGAAGCGGTTCGATGTCTGGTAGCCCGCCGCACGAAACGCGCGCGGATCTCCCTTCCACGAGCGCAGGAGCGCGCCGCCCACATCCCCCGTCATTGCGTGTAGCGCCAGACGGACCGCAAGCTCCGCGGTCCGGACAGCGTCGAGTGAGCCGAAAGGCGTGAATGAGTTGCCGCAGGCAGCCAACTCCCGCGTAACGGCCTGACCGGGTGCAGAGAAGGCCGCGCGATTGCACAGCCGTGGTGCGCGGTCGGCCTCGGCCGGTGTGAAAAGGCAGTCCAGACAGCCGGGCGCCCGCGGCTCGGAGGCGCGATGCCCTGCGATCAGGACGGCATGCCCACCGAGCCCGAGCGGCTCGAGCCAGCTGTAGACTATCCGAGGGGCGTTCGGAGAAGCGACCGAGAAGTCGTTCAGCCAGCGATCAACATTGGGGTCGCCGGTGGCGACAACGACGAGGTCGAAGGTATCGAGACGCAGCAGGCCTCCCGTCAGTTGTTCTTCCACGTTGGCGCTGATCGCCATCAACTCGAGCTCCGGATAGCGAAACGACAGGTCGATTTGGAGCAAGTGCGACTTGGCGCAAGCACCCGGCAGAATTCGATTCGGAAGCCAATTGCCGAGCACGTGGCGGTAGGCGTTCTCGGGGCGAAGAACATCGGGGTCGAGGAGCGTAAGGTGTCGGATACCTGCGCGCGCGAGCTCGCCAGCGATATGGCCACCAACGGCACCGCATCCGATAAGCAACGCCTTGCAGCCGCGGACCTCGGCGAGCCCACCACCCCGCGCGATGAAGTAGTCGCGGTCCTGTCGGGCGATCCGGATCTGACGGACCAACGCTGTCCCACTGCGCTTCGTCAATGGATGGTCGCCGTGCATGTCGTGGAACTCGACGCCGATCAAGCAGTCGCCACCGCGCGGACGCGGTACCCTGACGACGACAGTGCTCTGCGTCCGCTTGCCGTTGCGCAGCCGCAGATTGAGGGTTCGCCGCTGCTCCTCCGTCAAGTTCTGCATGAGAAAGCGGGTAATCGCCTTCAGCTTCCAGGCCCCCTCCGGGAACGGGTCGAGCGGTGTGGGCACGTTCAGCAGTGGAACATAGAGCACCTGCTCCGGCTCGATGCCAGGGAGAACCCGCTGCGCCTCGGCGCGATTGTCAAAGAAGTGCCATAGCTTCCCGGATCGCACGCCGCAGACCCAGTCGATCTCTTCACGCAGCGTCAGCATTGAGGCTGCGTGTGCATCTCCGTGCCAATGCAAGACGAGTTCCTCGATGTACTCCGACGTATTGTCGCCGCGCAAGCCGGCCGCCACCAAATCGAGCGCCTGACGCAGCGCATCGGCGATGATGGCGACCGGGTCGTTTCGGTCGAGCAGTACCCCATCGTGCTCCGAGTAGCAGACATAGCCATGCACGAAGATATGGGGTAAACGGCCGTCGAGCCCGAGGACAAACACCTTCGGCAGTACGTTCGGAAACCGGGCGGGAACGCCGATCCGCACACGGAGTTCGCGGCCGTCCACGCGCGCGATTCCCTCGACTGCTCCACGGATCCCGTGCTGCTGCGCCCACACCTGGGCGAGCACCCTGGGCTCTACTGGCCGCGCGTCCGCGAGTAGGCCCGCGGTGCACAGCTCGGTGAGGAAACTGGAGAGGTCGCGGGTCATCATGCCGCCGAGCCTGAGGAGACGATCGCAGCGGTTTTACGTCTGGGCTTGCTGCCCGCACGCGGAAAGTCCGCGCCGAACAGCCGGCGCAGCGTTTCGCTCGCTTGGGCCGGATCGTTGTCGTCATGGGCGGCGCGCAGCGCGGTCTCGAGGTGTGCGAGCTCGTCGCGGAAGATCTCCATCTGCCGATCATTCATCCGGGTGAACGGGTCACTGAAAGGGACCACCGGCAGGCGCGCGACCAGGCGCGGATTCGCATTGGCGTGCATCCTCTGGACGAAAGCGAGGAGGGCCGCTGCGTCGTCATAATGCATGCGGCTATCGACAGGATCCATCATGTGATTCACCCGAAACCACTGCAGAGCGGCCGCGGTCAGGCCAATGCCCTTTGGTGCCGCGTCGCCCTCGCTGGAGAAACGGACGTCCTTCCAGCGCTTCAGGCACCGGAGCACCCTGCGGAGCTGGGCCTTGTCCTCCCCCTGAAACCGCGCGTCGATGTGGTCGCCGAGCGCTTGCGGGTCGGCCGGAACCCACGATTTCAGCTCCGCCGTGGCACCGACCTTACCGACGGCGAGGTGGAGATGACCCTGCGCATCGTGGGCGTAGACCGCGAGGTCGACGTGGTAGAGCGGCTCGTCGCCTCGCCTGTAGAACACCGTAACGCACGATTGGCGGACGCGGGCATCGCTGCCGAAGCCCTCTAGCGCAGCGAGTACACGCTGCTTGAGCGCGACGGGATCAGGCCAGGCATCGATCGTCGTGTTAAAACGCAGGGCGACATCGATGTCATAATCGCCCTGCAAGGGGTGGACTCCCGTACGCAGGTCGTAGCTGCCCTGGTTGCACGGGTCGAAGCTGGGACCACCAAGGTGGTCGTGCAGACGTCGGAGGATGACGTCGCGGCGCTCGCGGAGGACGCCAGCGTCGTCCCAGTCCAGCTTGATCTGCTCGTCGAAGGTTGCGAATTCGGCGTTGAGGTTGGCCATGGTTTGGGTCGGGAGAGAGATAGTGTCCGCTGGACGGCAAGGCGATCAGCGACAGCCGTCCGGATGGTCTGCGAGCGTTGGCGGCGGGGCTGTTCGTCGCCCTGCCCTCCTGTCCGGTGAGAGGCCCGATCCGGCTCACGCCAGAGTTGCGCTGCGCCTTTCGCGCATCACACATCGCACATCGCACATCGGCATACAGACCTCGTCCAGGTGGAGCGGTCATGTCCATCGTGCGAGTGATAGAGTCCCCGCCTCGTGACCTCCGATGAGCCGACGCGCCACCGTGGTTGACCTCTTCAGCGGGGCTGGGGGGCTCTCGCTGGGGTTCCAGGCCGCAGGGGCGCACATCCTCGCGGCCGTGGATGCGAACGAGGAGGCGGGGCGCTCCTTCCAGAACTGCTTCGCGCGGCTACAGCCCCGGCGGCCGCCCGGCGCCTTCTTCGGAGACGCCGGCGACCTCGAGAGGCTCGACCTCGAGCAGGTCGCCCCGGCGGGCAAGGGGCCCGACATCCTGGTGGGCGGGCCGCCGTGTCAGGGTTTTTCTCGCCTCGGGCGGGCCAAACTCGCCAGCCTCGCGGGCGACTCGGACTCGGGCGATCCCCGCAACCAGCTGTACCGGCGCTTCGTGGACGCCACACGATTCTGGACTCCGCGGGCGGTCGTCATGGAGAACGTCCCGGGGATGCTCTCGCTGCAGGGCACGAACGTCGCGGACGCGGTCGCCTCCGACCTCGCGGCCTGCGGCTACCGGGTCGGCTATGCCCTGCTCAACGCGGTCTGGTACGGGGTGCCGCAGTTCCGCGAACGCCTCTTCTTTATTGGCATCCGCGAGGACCTGAAGCTGGTGCCCTCGATGCCCGACGCCACGCACCACGTGGAGCTGCCCGTGGGCTACCTGCGCCCCACGCAGGCGATCACGCTCTCGCTCGCGTTCGTGCCTCACTTCGAGCTCGAGGTGCGCACGGCCGGGGCGAAGCTGCCGGCGACGTCGGTCAGCGACGCCCTGGGCGACCTGCCTCCACTCACCGACCATCTCTCGGCCGCCACGCCCGGCCAGAGGCGCGGGGAATCCCGTCCCCTGCTCCCGTACCCGGCCGGAGCTGACCGGGCGTTCGCCAGGTTGATGCGTGCCTGGCCGGGCCTGTCGGCGCCGGCCGGTGTGCGGGACCATGTGATCCGCCGGACACCCCGGGACTTCGAGACCTTCCGGAGGATGCGCCCGGACGACCGCTACCCCGAGGCGATGCGCCTGGCGCTCCAGCGACTCGAGGAGGAACTCGCGCGACGAGCTGCCGCGGGCGAGGTCATCGAGGCCGGCTCGCCGGCTCATGACGCGCTCCGTGCGAGCCTTGTCCCGCCGTACCCGGTGGAGAAGTTCGTGGACAAGTGGCGCAAGCTCAACGCCGAACGCCCGTCATGGACCGTCCCCGCGCATCTTTCGCACGACACATACTCGCACATACATCCCGATAGCGCGCAGGCCCGGACCATCTCGGTCCGCGAGGCCGCGCGGCTTCAGTCCTTCCCCGACGCCTTCGAATTCAGCGGCAACATGGGCAGTTGCTTCACGCAGATCGGGAATGCCGTGCCGCCCGTGCTCGCGTGGGCCCTGGCGAGCCATCTCCTGCGCCAGCTCGATTTCAAGAGCGAGCCCTGCCCGCTGTCGTGCCCGTGACGACCACCTCGGTCGGAGAACAACGTTAGATCTAAAATTGCGCCGGGGGCTGACGCCCGCAGCGGGTACACTCCCGGCTCCCGTCCCCATGGTCTGCACGGTTAGACTCAGTTCGAACGCGGTTTTTCGAGCCTGGACGGGGGCCAGTCGCGGAACGGTGTGGCCTGAGCAGGGAGCCCCTGGTGTTCGCTGAGTACTCGGACCTGCCGCCGCGTGCGAGCGCCGTTCTGCACTCGCTGCGAGCGGTCGGCTACGACGTGCCCACCGCGATCGCGGACATCATCGACAACAGCCTGGCCGCGGGGGCGAGCGTCGTGGCGGTCACCATGACCTTCGACGGCACGAGGAGCTTCGTGCGGATCACCGACAACGGGGACGGCATGGACGCTGCTGCCCTCGACAGGGCCATGCGGCTCGGCAGCCAGCACCCCGGCGCTCGCCGCGAAGCAGGAGACCACGGCAGGTTCGGCCTCGGATTGAAGACGGCATCCTTTGGGCAGTGCCGGCGCCTCACCGTGCGCTCGCGTCCGGCTGGGGGCGAGGAGCAGACCCGGTCCTGGGACCTCGATCATGTCGAGGAGCTCGACTCCTGGGCGCTTCGACATGGCCCCTGGGATGCGGACTCGGAGCTCCGCCTCGGGCACATCCCGGCGTCGGGCACGACGGTCCTCTGGGAGAAGCTGGATCGGGTCGTGGAGGACCCCGCGCATCCCTCCGCGCACGAGGATTTTGATCGAAAGATCGGGGAGACCTTGGACCACCTCGGCATGGTCTTTCACCGCCTGATCGACGCCTCGGCCGCACCCGTGACCATCACTGTGAACGGTCGGCGAGTCCTCGGCTGGGACCCGCTGCTGAGCCGGCACCAGAGCAGTCGCCAGTTGCCCACCTGGAAGCTCGCGGTCGGCGGCGTACAGGTCGTCGTCGTCCCGTACATCATCCCGCCAGAGAGCCGCCTGTCACCGGAGGATGCCCGCCGCGCGGCCGGGCCGCACGGCTGGCTGGCTCACCAGGGATTCTATCTGTACCGTAACCGCCGTCTTCTCGTGACCGGCGGATGGCTCGGACTGGCCCGCCGCGATCCGCAGTACTCGCGCGCGAGGATTCGCGTCGACGTGGACAACCGCCTCGACGATCTGCTGCGCATCGACATCCGCAAGGCGCGGGCGCGGGTCCCCGACCAGATCCGGGAGCCGATGCGGGTCATCGCCGAGAAGACCCGGGAGGAGGCCGCGAAGGCCTGGTCCAGGAACGCCGCGGCTCGGCAACCGGCCGGGCCGGGAGCCCCGGTGGTGCCGATCTGGCGCGTCGACCCATCGGGCCCCCGCACTCGCCTCCGGGTGAACGCGACCCATCCCGCGGTCCAGGCCATCCGTGAGAAGCTCGGCGAGGAGGCTGGCTTGCTGGATGCGCTGCTTGCCGTGGTGTCCGCCGCTGTTCCTGTCGATCTGCTGCTGCAGATGGCCGGATCTGGTCCCGCCGTGGCGGCCGCCGGTACCGCTCCGATCCCGCCCGAAGTGCGCGCCCTGACGCGCCAGGTCGTCGGCGTGATGAGGGCGCAGGGACTGACAGACACCGTCATTCGGGAGCGGCTCGTGACGATCGAGCCGTGGTCGGAGATCGGGCCCGAGGGGCTCCAGGGACTCATTCGGGAGATCAAGTGAGCAGCAATATCAGGGCATTCGCCAAGAACATGTACGACGGGATCCGCGGCCGGGGAAACACCCATGCGACGGCGGTCGAGCGTGTGGTGGGTGCGCTGCCAATGCTCGTCCCCGAGGCCGGCGCCAGCGAGCTCGAAGCTGCGGCCGTTCACGTCCGGGGACTCGAGCGCACCCAGCAGGCTCCGGCCGTGATGCAGGGCGAGGCGCCGTTCACCTCGTGGTTCGACCCGGCGCGAAAGCCGGGCTGGATCCGCTGGCAGCGCTATCGGCGTTACCTGCTCGAGAACAAGGGCTGGGCCTTCGACAGCGTGGCCGCGCTCGACGAGAGCTCCGATGAGATCGTGAAGCAGCTCGGGGCGCCCGGCATGACGGCGTCCGTCGACCGGCGCGGACTGGTCGCCGGCTCGGTGCAGTCGGGCAAGACCGCCAGCTACATGGCGCTGATCTGCAAGGCGATCGACGCGGGCTACCGCATGGTGATCGTGCTCGCGGGCATCCACAACAGCCTGCGCCACCAGACCCAGGTCCGCATCGACGAGGAGATCATCGGCGTGGGGTCCAACCGTGGGGCCATGCCGCGGACGCGCGTGGGCGTGGGTCTGCTCGAGCCGACAGCTGAGCACCCGAGCATCAACTCTCTCACGGGCCGCGGCGAGGACGGCGACTTCTCGGTGCAGGTCGCCCGGCGGGTCGCCGTCAACCCGGGCGAGACACCGCTCCTGCTCGTGGTGAAGAAGAACGTGGTCGTGCTCGAGCACCTGATCAGCTACCTCCGCGGCCTGTCGTCGACCGTGCAGGGCGAGGGCGGCATTCGTCAGCTGCGCGGCGTGCCGCTGCTGCTGATCGATGACGAGGCCGACCAGGCTTCGATCAACTTCCGGGCGGTGCGGGGCGAGGAGGACGAGCTGGACCCGTCGCTCGATCCGAGCCGCGTCAACGAGCAGATCCGGAAGCTGCTCATGACCTTCACGCAGCGGACCTACGTCGGCTACACGGCGACGCCCTTCGCCAACGTGCTCATCTCGCCGGAGAGCGAGCACCAGACCCTCGGGCCGGACCTGTTCCCGCGGGACTTCATCGTCGCCCTGCATCCGCCGGACGACTACATCGGCCCGCGGCAGGTGTTCGGGACCGGCCTGCGCCCCGATGGCACGCAGGACCCCGGCATGCCGGTCGTGCGTGCGGTCGAGGATCACCAGACCTTCATCCCGGAGAAGCACCGCCAGGACCACAACCCCGGCGAGCTGCCCGGGACGCTCCGGGCTGCCGTCCTTGGCTATCTGCTCGCCGGCGCCGTGCGTTGCTGCCGCGGCCAGGCGACCCGCCACCACACGATGCTCATCCACGTGACGCGCTTCACCGCCGTCCAGGGACGTGTATCCGGGGTCGTCGACCGATTCCTGCGCCGGGTTCGCTCGATCCTCGAGTACGGGTCCGGTGCTGCGGGCACACCCGAGAGCCGCGAGGGCCTGCTGGACGAGTTCCGCGGCCTGTGGCGCACGGACTTCGAGCCGACCTCCGCGGCCATGGGCATTCCGCTGCCCGCCTGGGAGGAGGTCGAGGAGCAGCTGCTTCCGGGCCTTCGCCGGGTGACGATGCGGGTCATCAATGGCGACGCCGGCGATGTCCTCGACTACGAGCAGCGCGCCCGGGAGGGTGCGTGGGTGATCGCGGTCGGTGGCGACAAGCTCTCGCGCGGGCTGACGCTCGAGGGGCTCGCGGTCTCGTACTATCTCCGCGCGAGCAAGACCTACGACACGCTGATGCAGATGGGCCGGTGGTTCGGGTACCGCCCTGGCTACGCCGACCTGTGCCGGATCCACACCACGCCGGACCTCGTCTCCTGGTTCCAGCACATCGTCGTCGCCACGGAGGCCCTCTGGGAGGAGTTCGAGACCATGCAGCGCATGGGCAGCACTCCCCGCGAGTTCGGCCTGCGCGTCATGGCCCACCCCGCGATGGAGGTGACCAGCCCGATGAAGATGCGTGAGGCCCAGCGGATCTCGCTCAGCTACTCCGGGACCGTCCAGGAGACGATCATGTTCGACCCCAGCCCTGCCCTCATCGCGGGCAATCAACAGGCGGTCGACACCCTGGTCGGGCTGCTCGGAGCCCCAGAGCGCCCCGACGGCCGCGGCCCCTTCCTGTGGTCGGGGGTGCCGGCCACGACGACGCTCTCGTTTCTGCGGAGCTATCGGACGCACTCCGACGCCGTGACGGTCATCGCCTCGCGCCTCGCGGAGTACATCGAGCTCCACCAGCCCAGCGGGTTGCTCACCACCTGGACCGTCGCGGTGATGAGCACGAAACAGCCCGTGCCCGGGAATGGCACGGGCACCGCGGGCCCCCATCGCGTACAGCGGTTCCAACGCACCCCCCTGCAGGCCTCGATCACGGCCTGCACGCGGATCGGCCGTATGCTGAGCCCCGATGACGAGCTCATCGACCTCACGGAGGCCGAGCTGAAGTCCCTGGCCCTGAACCTCCCCCGGGCCCTGGCCGCGGCGAAAAAGCTCAACACCGGCAAGGTGACCGCGCAGGATGCCAGGGGTTACGATCTCGACGGGGCGCCGTTCCGCATCGGGCGCCCGGCGACACGCGGGCTCCTCATCCTCTATCCCCTCGTGCTCGGGCAGAGGGGCGCTGATCTTCAGAACAGCGTGACCACCTGGGGGATGGCGATCAGCTTCCCCCGTTCCCGACAACTTCAGAGCCACGACTTCGTGGCAAACGCCGTGTGGCTCGAGCAAGTGGCCGCCGGCTGATCGCGTGGAAGGACACAATCATGGCAACGCTGCAGCAATTTGGGCAAGAGCTCCTCGACAACATGAACGAGATGGTCACGGGGACCGGCGCGGACTTCGAGGAGGTTCTTCTCCGCCATATTTTTCCGCAGATGGAGGAGGAGGGGCCCCAGGAGGACCCCACGCACTGCTTCTACAAGCGGGAGAACATGTATGCCGAGCCGTCCGAGCTCGAGATCAAGGTCAACGGTTACGACCTGCGCGACGAGGACATGACGCTCGACCTCTTCGTCGTGCTCGGCTTCCCGGACCAGCCCCTGGCGCGTGTCCCTCCGGCCGAGGTCAACATGGCCTTCCGCGCGGTTCAGACCTTCTTCGAGCGTTCGCGCCGCGGACTGGCGCAGGACCTCGACTCGGACGAGGATGCCCAGTCGCTGGCCCAGCAGATCGCCGGCCTCAATGGGCTTCGGGAGGTCAACCTCACCCTGGTGACCAACGGCGAGATCACCAATTGTGACCGCTCGCCCACCACCATCGACGGCATCCCGGTCAAGCGCAAGGTCATGGATCTGCGCGGCATACAGCGTCTGTCCGAGCCCGAGGAGATCCTCGTCGAGTTCACGGTCGGCGAGCAGATCGGGCTGTCCTGCATTCAGCTCCCGCAGGAGAACGGCGTCTACCGGTCCTACCTCACCATCGTCCCCGCCACCGTGCTCTACGACCTCTACCATAAGCATGGCCAGCGGATGCTTGAGGCCAACGTGCGGGCGTTTCTCAAGGCGGGCGGCAAGGTCAACAAGGGCATCATCTCGACCGTGAGCGAGGAGCCCCGGATGTTCTTCGCCTACAACAACGGCATCACCTCGACCGCCGAGGGGATCGAGGTTCGGCACGAGAAGGACGGGATGCGTCTCGTCCGCTGCAAGAACCTCCAGATCGTCAACGGCGGTCAGACGACGGCCTCGATCTACCACGCGAAGCGCGCCGGCAAGAGCCTGGACGGGGTCTTCGTGGCGATGAAGATCAGCGAGGTCCTCGACCCGTCCCAGTCCGAGAAGATCGTCCAGCAGATCAGCCGCTTCGCCAACAGCCAGAACAAGGTCAACTTCTCCGACCTCGGCTCCAACCGCAGCTTCCATGTCGAGCTGCACAAGCTCTCGCAGGCGCTGGTACCGAAGGGGCCCTTCGCCGCCGGAGAGTCCGCCTCGCAATGGTTCTACGAGCGCATGCGGGGTCAGTACGACAACGAGGTGGCGCGGTTCAAGACGCCGACCCAGAAGAAGAAATTCAAGGCCGCCTTCCCGCCGTCCCAGTGCCTCGCCAAGACCGACGTGGCCCGCTACACCATGATCTGGGAGCGCAAGCCGAACGTGGTCGGCACCGGCTCCGAGAAGAACTACTTGGCGTTCCAGAAGATCTTCATCGACGACGCGAAGCTGGTGCCGAACGACGACTGGTTTCAGGAGCTGATCGGCAAGGCGATCATCGTCGACACGTGCGACAGGCTGGTGCGCGCGACGAAGATCACGGGCTACAAGGCGAACATCATCGCCTACTCGGTCGCGCTGCTCGCCGAGCAGCACCGCGACGCCATCAACCTGCGCAAGATCTGGAACGAGCAGCGCGTGCCCAACAAGGTCGCGGACTGGCTGACAGCAGCAATCCCCCTGATCCGTGATTACCTGGTGAAGCCGGAGACCGCCGGCATGAACGTCACCGAGTGGGCCAAGAAGCCGCGGTGCTGGGACAGGCTGCTGGAGAAGCCCCCGGTTATCGCGTGGTAGTCAGGGACCACATGCGCCATGTGCGCATGCAGATCTAACACAGTTCCTGAGCCGTCCTGCGGGCCCGTGTGAGTCCTCAGGAAGGGCTTGAACTCATGCTCTGATCTATGCGATTCTGCGCGTGATGCCGACTTTTGAAGAAATCATCGCCTCCCTACCCGATGCCAATATCGAAGATTTAGACAAAGAGCGGAAAGAAACGTATGGGCTAAAAGAGCTCAACGCACTGAGTCAAGACTTTGGCACCAAGCCATGCGCATTAGTACTTGGTGCAGGAGTAAGCATCGACGCTGGCGCCCCAACATGGGAAGCCCTTGTTTCGTCCCTCATGCTTCGTGCCCTAAGTGACAAGCTGAACATAACAGACGACAAACTCAGAGCCCTGTCCGAACTATTTGCTTCAACCTTGCCCGGCAGCCCAATTGTGCGAGCCCGATACATTCAAGGCGAGATGCAGCCCATCGACTTCAGGAATTCAATTCGAAATGAACTCTATCGAAACACAGACATCACACGCAGCGAACTACTCCTCAAGCTAGCGTGGTTATGCACAGATCACAAGTTCATCGCACAAGGCGCCGGCATCAGAGAAATCTTAACATACAATTTCGACGTTCTATTTGAGGAGACCCTCGCCGGACTAGGAACCGCAGTTGAAGTGACGAGACCATTTGAGACGGCCTCCCCCGGCCTCTGCATTCATCACGTTCACGGCCAACTGCCTCGCCGACCTGAACCTGACGAGTGGATTGTGCTCTCCGAGTCGGACTACCATAACCAGTACGCAACCCCCCATGCCTGGTCAAACGTCGTTCAACTCAGCGCTTTTAGCCAGCGCGTATGCATCTTCGTCGGACTCAGCTTTGACGATCCCAACTTACGTCGGCTCCTTGAAATGGCTTCACCCCGAAGAAACGGCTCCCCCCAAAAGAGCCGACACTACGCATTCCTGCGACAGACAGACCCAACAGCAATGTCCAACAGATTCTCCCTCAAATGGAGCACCGCGGGGCGACCATCCACAAAGCAAATTGAGAAGTTCAACGCGCGCGCAAACTGGATGGCCCTGCTCACCGACAAAGCCCGCGAGTCCGCCCTAGACGAACTGGGCATCAAAGCAGTCTGGTATAAGAAACATGCCGAATTACCTGGCCTGATAAGCTCTCTGACATTTGGACACTGGCTAAAGGAGGCACTCAGCGGCCTAGCGGAAAAGAGAGCAGCCGGCGCACATCTTCACATCTAGCAGAGATCCACTTTATTCATTGAGGCACCCGAGTGCACATTGCTGCGTCGGAGTGACACGCAACAGCGCCTTCGCCCTTCGCCGGCCCGTCCCTTTCGGCATGATTCAGTTGACACCGGGACCGAAAACGAGGCACTATGATCTGCCATGGACCTTGACCCCCAGCAGCGAATGGTCGTGTCCGCCCCGAGAGACGCGCGAATGCTCGTGGAGGCCGGTCCAGGCTGCGGGAAGACGCATGTCGCATGTGAGCGAGTTGCCCATCTGCTGAATCAGGGCGAGGCTCCCGACCGAATCCTGCTCCTGAGTTTCACGCGGACGGCCGTTCACGAGCTCAGAAACAGGATTGCGGCCGCGAGCTCGGTGAGCGCGGAGCTGGCGCGGCAGGTCCAGGTCCGGACCCTGGATTCCTTCGCATGGCGGCTGGCCACGGGTGCGACCGAGCTCGGCTCCCACGAGGCGTCGATCCGGGCCGCTCTCGCCGCCGTGGAGCGTGCTTTTCGCGGCGATGACCCGGAGCTTGAATCCTGGGTCGGTCGCTTCACCCACGTCCTGGTGGACGAGGCGCAGGATCTGGTCGACGCACGCGCTGCCCTCATCGTCGCGTTGCTCAACGGGCTGCCCCCCGAGACCGGATGGACCGTGTTCATGGACCCGGCCCAGGCGATCTACGGCTGGTCCAGTGACGCCGAGGATGAGGAGGGCGGTGAGCGATTTCTCGATCTTCTGCCGTCGCTCCGGGGGGCCGTCCAGCGCCTGGCGCTCACCACCGTGCACCGCACGTCGAATGCGGCGCTGCTGGACCTGCTGCGGCGGGCACGGATGCAGGCCCTCGGGGGGCGGTCGGGACAGCGCCTTTATGGGGTGAGGGCCGTGCTCGGGGAAGGTACCGACGATGCGGTCCATGGCGTGGCGGATCTGCCCGTGCTCCTTGAACGGATCGGCGAGGCCTCGGCCCGCACGCTCGTGCTGTTCCGCCGACGTGTCGATGCCCTCCTCGCGCTGTCGTACATCCGGGATGCCGGGCTCGCCTGTCGCCTCAGGGTCGGAGGCATGCCCCGGCTCGTGGCGCCCTGGATCGCGGCCGTCGCCAATGAACTCGCCCTCCGGGGCTCGATCGGCAGCATCACGAACGCCGCGTTCCTCGACGCCTGGCAGGCGGCA